>Ga0315289_10000018_pt1 | contig 283685 bp, 190 predicted proteins | sample YL17G11_40_MG_FD_203452 | JGI IMG/M metagenome (GOLD analysis project Ga0315289, IMG submission 203452) | Sediment microbial communities from Yellowstone Lake, YNP, Wyoming, USA - YL17G11_40 | ecosystem: Environmental > Aquatic > Freshwater > Lake > Sediment | place: USA: Wyoming | collected... | reverse complement strand
ATCCTCTCGGAATACATCGACTACTATCACCAAGACCGGACGCACTACTCGCCTGGGAAGGACACGCCCTTCCACCGACCTGTGGAAGCGAGGCCAACGTCTGACGCACACCCGGTCGGCCGGCCGCGGCTAAGTGCACTCCATCATCGCTACGCGTGGAGGGAAGCGGCGTAGACGGAGGGCATCAGGTCGGCCGAGAGCAACTCTGTGCTGCGCGCGGCTGCGCATGTGGTCGGATCGGGCGGGCAAGCCCCAGCAACACAGGTGCCCGTGGCCGCGGCAGACAGGTCCAGCATCTTGGCCTTACGCCCCGAGGGAGTATGGGCGAGCGACAGCGGGTCGAGGTCAGCCTGGAGCCGGCGACGTGGAAGCTGGAGGAGATACGGAAGGGGGGATGATCTACCCCTGGCGAACGGTGCCAATGGCTGTCCCGGACATGCGGCCGGTGTCCTTGCCTCCGTCTTCGTGCCACCTGGGAAGCGAGTCTTCGCGTTCCGCGCTGGTCCTCGTCGGCGAATGTCGGACCATCCCCGCCCCGGAACGCGAGTCCGCGTGACCATGCGTTCCCGTACGGGAGGTCACCCTGTGCGACGGCGGGACGAAAGGAGCTCGGCATGGGTTACACGCTGATCGTTCTGTCGGCCGCAGTTGCCGCGGCTTGTTCCCAGGCGGACGACGCTGTGCCGCAGGCCCAGACGGGGTCGCTGTACCCGTTCCTGCGGGCGACGGCGGACCGCTCGGAGCTGCCGCTGTCGTTCCTGAACCCGCGATTCCACAGCCTGGAGGCATGGAAGCGGCAGGGGCGCAAGACCGTGCGCGAGCTGCTGCACTACGACCCGCCCAAGTGCGCACCCGAGGTCGAGGTCGTGGAGCGCGTGGACTGCGGGGAGTACCTCCGGGAGAAGCTCTACTTCAACACGACCCCGGACATCCGCGTGCCGGCGTACGTGCTGTTGCCCAAGGGGGAACCCAAGCGCAGGCCCGCCGTGATCGCGCTGCACGATCACGGCGGGTTCTACACCTGGGGCAAAGAGAAGGTCGTCTCGACCGAGAACGAACACCCGGTGCTGGCCGAGTTCAAGCGCACCTACTATGCAGGCCGCAGCTTCGGCTCGGAGCTCGCGAAGCGCGGGTACGTCGTCATCGCCATTGACATGTTCTACTGGGGCGAGCGGCGCATGCTGCTGCCCGGCGATCCGCCCGCGTGGCGCGAGCGGGACTCGATGAGCGCCCAAGACGTGGGGGCGTTCCACCAGCGCTCCTCGGAGAAGACGTGGCTGGTGGGCACGGGGCTCTTCGAGGCGGGGATCACCTGGGCGGGCGTCATGTTCACGGATGATATCCGCACGGTGGACTACCTGGTGACGCGCCCCGAGGTGGACCCCGAGCGCATCGGGTGTTGCGGCCTGTCGGTCGGAGGCTTCCGCTCAGCGCACCTCGCGGCTCTGGACCCGCGGATCAAGGCGGCGGTCGTGGTCGGGTGGATGTCAACGTACCACGACATGCTGCAGTCGCACCTGACCAGCATCGGCCCGATGAAGATCATCCCCGGGCTCTACGAGTACATGGACTTGCCGGACGTGGTCTCGATGAACTGCCCAGGCGCGCTGATGATCATCAACGGGACTCAGGACGCCCTGTTCCCGCTCGACGGTGTGCACGCGTCGTTCAACAAGGTCGCCAAGGTCTACGCCAAGGCGGGGGTGCCCGAGCGGTTCGAGGGGGTGCTGTATGACGGCCCCCACGAGTTCAACGCCGCGATGCAGGACAAGGCGTATGCGTGGCTGGATCGGTGGTTGAAGTCGGAGCGCTGAGGCTCTCTCCCGGTGAACCCATGAGAACCGCCAACCGATGCGCGCTCGCGTCCCCACTCATCCTGATGGCCGCCTTGACGGCCGGCCTCGCCCTTGGGCAGGTCAGGCGCGACGTTGGGGTCATCGATCCCCAAGCCATCCAGAAGGAGCAGGGGTTCTGCTACACCGTGCCGGTGAAGCCCCCCGGCAGGCCGGATTCGTCGGCGGGCGCGCACTCCGTCCTGCGGCTTCTGGAAGACGGGAAGGAACTCGGCCCGCCTCATTCAGTCCATCAGGCTATCCGCGATACCGGGGGCGGGGCGTACTCACACTGGTCGGGGGACCCGAACGGCGAGTCGCAACTCCTGTACCTCTCCACGTCGGACAACTCCGACCCCCGCACCAACGGGCGGAAGTACGAATGGGCGGTCGTCTACGACGCCACCAGCGCCCCGGTTCCACCCCAGATCGGCGCTCCCCTCACGACCCCCTGTCGCCTGCCGGCCGTACCCGAGCAGCCCCTCGCGCGCGACCGGCACACCTGCCTGCTGGCGAGTTTCGACGACGCCGACAACAGCGACGCCGAGTTCGCCCGCGCGGAGAGGCGGGAGGTGGGCGTGGGCAATCAGCCGGACGCGCCCGGGCGGTTCGGGGGCGGAGTCGCGGTCACCGGCGCCGAGGGCTGTGTGATGTACCCCGGACTCGACAACTACGACCCCCGCCGCGGGACGGCCGAGTTCTGGGCCCAGTCGCGAGGGGATGTGCCCATCTGGACCGACGGGAAGGAGCACTGGCTGCTGGTGCTCTACCCCGAGCGCGCCGGCGCGTCGGCGCGCTACGGGATGACCCCGTACTTCGTGACCCTGCGCAAGACCGCAACCAACGCCCTCGAACTCCGCCTGGTGAACACGTCCGCGCCCAGCTACGCCGCCGCGCCGAGCCTGCGCTCGGGCCGGGGTTGGTCGCTGAGCGTGCCCGCCGACACCCTCGCGGGGGAGGGCTGGCGACATCTCCTCGTGTCGTGGGACTTGCAGGGCGCGGGTCGGGCCTGGCTGCTGGTTGACGGGCAGGGAGTGACCGCCGAGCTCGGCCTACCGAACAACCACCTCGCACCTAACCCAGGTGGGCTGATCGCCTTCGGGGGGCTGTGGGGTCTCCCGGGCGACGGGGTCGAGACCTCGAACTGCAACCTGGATGACCTGCGCGTGCAAGCGTGCACGGTAGCCGCACGACTGGACGGGGCTGCGCCGCCGTCCGACCCGGGGCTCGACGAGGCGCGCCTCATGGGGGAGGAGGACCTGGCCAGGGCGACGCTGGACCAGCTCCTGAAGCTCCAGTTCCACGGCGGCTGGGGGGCGGGCTATCACTGGCCGACGTACACCCCCTCCGGGTGGAGCCTCGTCGGACGAGGCGTGGACATGTGGTTCGCGCACTCGGCCGAAGCAGCGCAGGCGCTGTTGCGCGGGTGGATGATCTGGGGGGATGACCGCTACCTGGACGGCGCCATCGAGGCGGCCGACATGTTCTGCCGCACGCAGATGGAAAACGGCGCCTGGGCCTACCACTACACCTACAGCCGCGGCGAGTTCGAGCGCTGGGGAGACCACGCGTACATCGCGCAGGCGATGCAGAGCAACCAGATCCGATTCCTGTGCCTGATGAGCAAGCGGCTCGGCTACGACCGCTACCTGCAGGCGATCCGGCAGGCGGGCGACTGGATGGCCTCGATCCAGTTCGCCAGCGGTGCCTGGGGCTGGGAGGCGTACCCCCTCGGCCAGACCGGTCCGTATGGGCATCCCGCGCTCAACGACGCGGTGACGCCGCAGGCCATGCACGACCTGTTCGTCATCTGGTGCGCGACCGGGGATGACCGCTACTTGCAGCCCATCCTCCGCGGCGCCGATTGGATCATTGAGGCCCAGGCCGACGCGCCGACCTACGGCTGGGCCGACCAGTACAACGAGAAGAACGAGTTCATCTGGATGCGCAACTTCGAGCCCCCGGCCGTGTCGATGCAGGCGATCAGCTCGGCCGCGTGGGGCCTGTGCCTGGCCTACGACCTCACGGGCGACCCGAAGTACCTGGAGCCGCTGCGCAAGGTGTTGCAGTGGATGGACGCCGTGCCGGAAGACCAGCGCGGTTGGCTCTGGTATGATCCGGCCACCAATGTCCCGGTCGTGGCGTACTACAACGAGATGCTCCCCGTCACGCACCCGAAGGCGATCGCGGAGATCATCCCGCGCCTGGATGCGCACTACGGCACCAAGTTCCCGTGGCAGGCCGACCGCCTCCGCGAAGAGCTGCGACGGCGTGAGAAGGGGCCGATCTACATTGACTGGCGCGGAGTCCGGCTTCGCAGCGACTTCGCGCCGGCGCCGACGCTTGCGGAGTTCGCTTCGGCGTTCAGAAGCGACGGAGCGAAGGAGGCACGGGCGCAGATCGCGGCTTGGGTGGAGGGGAAGCCGATGGCCGGTGGGATCCTCGGCGGCAGCGCCTCGTACGGGCGGACGTTCGAGATCGGGAACGCCATCCGCTACTGCGAGCAGCTCTTGAGCAACATCGAGAACGCCCGCGTCGCCGTCGGCGACGCGCCGCTCGAGAGCATCCCGCGCTACTACCGAAGCGGGAGCAACAACTGGGTCTACATGGACCCCCAGCGCGACTACCTGGCGACTCCGCTCGCCGCGACGGAGGGCTAGCGGATGGCGAAGGCGGCGACCACCGCGTCGAGAACGTCGCCGGCCCGTTCGGCGCGGAGTCGGTCGGCGGCGACCTGCAGTTGAAGAGCGGCGCGGGTCCGGTCGGCGTGGGCCAGGTGGGCGGGGATGCAGAGCTGAAGGGCTGCGCGGGTCCGGTGAAGGTGGAGGGTATCGACGGCGACTGTGAGGTGAAGCGCCAGGCCGGGCCGGCGACCATCGGCCGAGTCGGCGGGGACCTCTCACTTGAGGGGGGCGCGGGACCAGCTACGGTCTCCGAGGTTGGGGGCGATCTCTCGGTTCGCTCCCTGGCCGGCACGCTATCGGCCGGTCATGTCGGGGGCGATGCGGAGCTGATGGAGGTGAAGGGCGGGAGCATCTCGGTCACCGCTTCCGGCGACATCCACCTCCGCGGCGAGCTTGACCCTCGCGCCCACTGCGAGCTGACCAGCGAGTCGGGCGACATCACGATTGAGACTCCCGAGGAACCCCGGCCAGTATTGGTCGCCACCGAGGCCGGCGGGGAGTTCGTGTGCGACCTCCCGGAGGCCGGGACCGAGGGCCACGGGCCGCAACTCACGCTCCGCGCCGCCGGCGACATCCGCATTTCCCCCACGACTCCTCGGCGTCGCCCCGGTCGTCCTCGCCGAACCGACGCCATGCCGATCATCGACCGGGTGTTCGGACCCGCCCGTCGGCCGGAGGACCTCCGCGAGGAGCGCCTGATGGTGCTGCGCATGGTCGAGTCGGGGAAGATCACCGCCGAGGACGGCGCCAAGCTGCTTGAGGCGATGGGCGACCGATTGCGGCGGCTGCCTACCACCACACCGCGTAGGCCGGTCGGTCTCCGACCGGCAATGCCGTCCCAGCGTCGCCGGTCGGGGGACCGACCGGCGACTACGCGCTAGATGAAGATCCTGTAGTTTCAGCCATCGATGGCACCCTCTCAAGTGGACGAAGAACCCTGACATTCAGGAGTGATCGGCCTATCATGGTTCTGGGCCATAGATGGAACCACTCGGGCCGTTCGAGCCCCGGATCGGCCCGTAGTTCCGCTCATGTCCCGGGACTCCTTCAGCGGCTGCGGTGAGGCTTGGGGTGTTGGTCAATCGCCCAACCGGCATCCGTGGCTGTGTTCGGTCAGTGCGGACAGGCCCTGGATCCTCTCGTTCACCATGGCACGGAAGCAATGCGGCAGGTGGTCGGCGTGCCCCCTGTGTATCATGACGCACTCGACACAGCGGCCGTGGTACTCGCAGTCGCCCGGACAACTGCAGAGGTCCTCGCCCGAGGCCATGATCTCCTCGAGGAAGTGCTCCTGGAGCTGACGTGCCCTCTCCGCATCCCCGCTCCTGAACAGCTCCATCGCCCGTCGCTCGAGATCGTGGTTGTCGACCATTGCGGCCCATCCTCTCTGATGCTCGTGGGGGCCCTCCGACGACGGCAGACACGATGGCAGCGATGCCGTCCGACCGTCGCTGGTCGGGGACCGACCGGCGACTACGCTAGATGAAGATCTTGTAGTTTGCGCGACCGACAATGGGCCCGATGATGGCCCAGATGGAGCCACAGACGTAGTCGCCCAGGATCAGCCCCAGGGAGAAGTGCATGCCCTCCCGGTGCACCTTCATGCCCCAGTAGCGCGTCAGCATCACCTTGATCAACCAGCTCACGAAGAAGGCGAACCAGAAGTAGTCCATCGCGAAGCTGATGGCCAGCGCGTAGCCCGCTGGGTGGAAGGGCAGCGTGGTGTAGCGGAAGCGCAGCGCCTTCAGGGCGAACATGAACAGGCCGCCGACCAGCATCCCCCCCATGGCCCGGTAGTCGGGTGGCGTGGGCGTCTGGACCCACGAGGCGAGCCGGTTGTACGTCTCCCAGCCCACCCAGCTCTTGAAGCCCATGCAGCGGGCCGAGGCGCCCTCGCGGAAGGTCACTGCCATGTTCGCCCAGTAGGAGATGATGATGGCCGCGCCCGTCGCCAGGATCATCGCCCGGGCGAGCCAGCGGCGGTCGATGTCCGCGAACTCGGTCATCTTGAACGCTTCGAGCTGGTTCGGCATCGGGTGGCAGCGATAGCAGCGGTTGAACCAGTAGGTGGTGGAGAGCGCGGTGAGGTTGCGCGGGCCGAGGCTGTTCACGCCCGCCACTTGCACCATCAGCCGGTGAGGGTTGACGAAGTAGATCTCGTGCGGCGCCCCGAACTCCGCCCGCACCCGGGTCATCGCCAGGCTCAGCAGGTAGAAGAGGATGAGGAAGGCGGCGATGGTGGGGGCGTTCATGCCGGCCTGCACCGAAAGCACGATGAGAATCGCGGAGCCGCCGATGATCCCGGCGACGGCAAACCGGTAGGAGAAGGGCTCATCGCTGTCGCTGAGCTCCACCGGCTGCCCGATCACATTCCGCCAGATGTCCACTAGATGCCGGCGGGCAGCCCACAGGCCCGAGATCGCCAGCGCGACCCACGCCCCGCCCGCCTGCTCGTTCAGGTAGGGCATCCCCTGCATGGACTTCCAGCCGATCATCCCACACGAGAGCGCTTCCAGCTTCGCGAAGAGGTAGAAGAACCAGCACGAGAACGAGAGGTCGGTGGGCAGGAAGAAGGCGAGGCCGATGGCAAACGGGTAGAGGCTGGTAGTGAAGCGGCCCATCGAATCCCAGGGCACGCCCCGCAGGTGCTGGCGCAGGTCATACTGCTTGACATACTGCAGGAACGGCACCTGGGGGTAGAAGGCGTTCAGGCCGTTGACCAGATCGATGGCGAGTGACACGCCGAAGCCGATCCACATCAGCCGGTTGCGGAAGAAGCGGGCGCTCTCCTGCCCGCGGGTCAGCTCCAGCGGCAACACGATGAGTGGGAAGGCGAGCTTCTCGTGCTCGGTCCACGGCTTGCGGATGAGCACGTTCAGGCAGAGCATCACGAAGATGAGCACCATCAGCCAGAGCGCCCACCAGAGGAGGGGGCCGAGCATGGGCAGCAGGTTCTGCGACTGCCACCACACGGCGCCCCCCTCATAGAGGTTGGTCAGGGCGCGCTCATCGGAGACCACCAGGAACTTCGGGAGGTACTGGAAGAAGAGCGGCTCGTACTTGTTCTCGAGGGTGGCGAAGCGGTACGGGTGGCCAATGGCGCCGAAGAGGTTCTGCACGAAGTCGTGCCCGCAGAGCGTCTCGCCAATCACGACCATGATGTAGATGACGAGCAGCTCCGACTGGGTGAACGCGGCGCGGGGTGCGATCCGCCGGAGCAGCAGGTTGAGAACGGCGAGACAGAAGAGGATGAAGATCGGCGTGATGAACAGCGGGAGGCACGAGCCGTCGAGCGCGTACCAGCGGACCTCGATGACCGTCACCCAGTAGGCGTTGACGGGCATGAGCAGGAGGCCCAGCAGGACTGCGCGGAGGGTGACCGTGGAGCGGCCGGAGGTGGCCGGCCGGGCCTGGTCGACGGAGATACTCCCTTGCACGCCGGCCATTCTACGGGCGAGCCCGTGGCGTGTCAAGGACGCGGATGTCAGCAGGAATCGCGCCTTGGGGCCCGAAATAGGAGACGGGACTCGGGCCGGGGCGGCGTTGGGCCCGGCCACCCGGCACTTCTGGGGGAGGTATGCCGCCATGGTCCTGCCACTCGCGGTATTGCTGCTCACCGGCCCTGTTACGGCGCAGCCGGCCGTTCACCCAAAGACCATCTTCCTCAGCCATGCGGCAGCCGAGGGCCTGCCCGAGATGCTGGACCGTCTGGTGCGCGACCGGTCGCCGTGGGTTGGGGAACTCGAGCGCTACTGGACCGCCCTGAAGCCGGGCCTGCGCGCGAAGGCGGAGGACAACTCGCTGCGCGCGACAGGGTCTCCGGAGGCCTTGGCCGCACTGGAGCGGGTGATCCGGGCGCTTGACGTGCCGCGGGCGGCGATCGACCTGTCGTGCCGGGTCGTCACGGTCACCGACCCCTCCGGGCTCCTGGGCCCGGAAGCCGGCCCGCCGCTGCCCTTGGCTGCCCCTCCCCAGACCGAGGCGGAGGCGACACGCGTGCGAGTCGGGGCGGGCGACTGGCTACCGAGGCTGGCTGACCTCGAGAAGAGCGGGGCCGCCGCTCTGCTCTCCGACCTTCGCGTCGCTGTGCAAGACGGCGCGATAGCCACGATTTACGCGCTCGACGAAGACGAGAAGGACCCTAGAGCGTGCGTGCAGGCGCGGCCAGTCCTCATGGCGGACCGTTCGACGTGGCTGACGCTCTACTTCGGCCGGGTCTGGCAGCGAGGCGACCAAGCGGAGACCGCAGGGCCGATAGGGCCCGCGGAGGGGGCGCCGAGGCCCGCCGTTTCCGGGCCGCAGGCAAGCAACATAGTCCTCATCCCGGAGTTGGAGCTGTCGGTGCTCGTACCCGAGGGGAAGTCCGTGCTCCTCAGTGGGCTTCGCTGGTACGCGCAGGGCGGCCAAAGCGTATCCGCGCCGCCCGAGAGAGTGCTGGTGCTCACGCCGAGGGTCGGGAAGCAGTAGCCGGGCCTTCCCCGGGGCCCCGCTGCAAAGGTCGCCCTCGCTCTGGCGGGCTCACCCGGTCCCGCCGCTGTGTCGGCTCGCGTCGGCGATCTTCGCGATCCGCTCCGCAATCTCACTCAGCTCTCCGTGGTCCATCCACACGCCGCGGCAGTGGGGGCAGCCCCGCGCCTCGATGCCCGCGAAGGACTTGAACTCGAACACCTCCAGGCGGCGCAGGCATACGGGGCAGATCATGAGGCGATCGGACCCGGCGGCTGGGGTATGGGAGGGCGTGAACTGCTGGTCGATCGTGACGAGCGCGGCCGCGTCGGTCTTGGCGATCTCGGTGAGTTCACCCGTGTCGAACCACGCCCCGCCGCAGCCGTGACAGCCCTCGATGCGGACGCCGCAGGCGGATGCTTCCTCGAGGATCTTGGTGCATCGGGGGCAGATGCGCATGACGCGTCATCTCCTGACCGGCAGGATGCCCGTCCCACGTGGCCGACTGGACGCACGGTTCCGCTGCAACGGTTCTGCCACCTTCACCCCGCCTCCGGCGCGAGCCGCTGCTTCAGGCACTCGCGGATGAGAACCACGTCGGGTGGGTAGTCGACGTCCATGCACAGGTCGGCGGAGCGCGAGAGGTAGGCGCGGGCGCGGAGGTGCAGGATGCGACTGCAATGGGCCTCGGCCTCGGGGATCGAGACCCGGCCGAGCCATGCGCGGAGGCCGAAGACCAGGCCCCACATGCGCATCAGGCGCCAGTTGTTGCGGCGTGCATCGAAGACGGCCTGCACCCACCGGCGGTTGGCGACGACGGCGTCGGGGCGGAAGAGGAAACACGAGGCGCCCGTGTAGCGGCCCTCGGGGACCTTCGCGAACGTCAGCTTGCGGGTGGGGTAGGCGCGCTCGATGTCGTCCATGTTGACGATGGGGTAGGCCACATCGGCGTCGGGTGGGGCATTGAGCACGATGTCATCGATGGCCTCTGGCGTAACGAGAGGGATGTCGCCGGCGGTCATGTAGACCAGCCCGGCGCCCGGCAGCGCCTCGACTCCCCGGAGGAGGTTCTCAACCTCGTCCGCGCCCTCGTCGATGATCTCGTCGACGGCGGAGGCGATGGGGGTCTGCCACAGCTCTGCGCGCCCGATGAGGATGACACGACCGATGGTGGCCGCGCCTCGGAGCGCCTCGGCCGTCCACTGGGCCATGGGCTTGCCCAGGAGGTCGATCAGGGCGCGGCAGTCCACGCCGACGGCCTGACGCAGGTCCTCCTGGGTGATGGCGCCTCCGGCGATGATGATCGCATCCGCGCGGCATTCGCTTGCCTGAGTCTCGGCCATGGCACACCTCCTTTGGGTGCTCTTCCGCGTCCTTGACTTCAGGGCCTCCGTTGGGTATAGTTGGCCTGCGCAACGGGTGTCAGAGGAACGTGGCGTTTCGGGCCACCCACCAAGGAGCAATTCGCCATGAGGGGTCTCCGAACGGCTGTGTCTGTGGCGGCGGTGTTGGCTGCGAGCGCGGTGTGGGCGCAGCAGTCGGTGGACGTCGTGATCGCGGGCCGAATCGTGGCGCGCATCCGCGACAAGGGCGCCTACGCCAGCCTGGCCGAGCGGGCCACGAAGATAGACCAGCGGATCGCGGACGTGATCTCCTTCGAGGACACGCAGAAGCCCCAGGTCTCACTGAAGCGGGTAGGTGGCCTCTACCACGTCTTCGTGGGGAAGCGAGACGTGATCGCCGTCTTCCCCGCCGATGCCAAGCCTCAGAAGATCGACCCGAAGGCGCTCGCCGCGATATGGATGAAGAACATCAAGACCGCGCTGCCCTTCGCGACGCCCGTGACGAAGCTGAAGTACGCGGGGGCCGGCAAGCCGCCCTTGACGCCGCCGAAGACCGGGGGCTCGCTCCCGATCGTGCCGCACCCGGGCGGGACGAAGCCGCCGAGCGGCAGCGTCACTCCGGCGGGCCTGCCCGCGCCGGGAACGGAGCCCGGCACCGAGATGGTGACCCAGGCTCCCGGCGCGAACACGACCCCCACTGGCGAGACGGTGCCCGCGGCCACCGCCACCAGTCAGCCCCCGGAACCGAAGGCGACACCCCGGAGCGCGGCCCTGCTCCTCCTGCTGGACGCGTTCAACAGCGTACGCGTGTTGGATGAGAACGAGTACCTGTCGGGGCGAGACCGGCTGGCGGGGAACCTGCTGGAGAACCTCGAACCGTACATGGGAGAGGCGCGGACGCAGGGCGTGACAACCGGAACGCCGCAGCCGCCACGCCCCATCCAGATCGTGCAGCCGCCCAAGCCGCCGAGCGTGGCGGGCACGCAACCGAAGCCCCCAACCGTCACCCCCAAGCCGACCGGTCCGAGCGTTCCGGCTGTGCCGACGGGCCCGTCGGTGACGTCGACCAAGCCGGGTGTCACGCCGGGCCCGAAGCCGCCCAAGCCGGGCGACGCGGCCTATGTCAAGGTGCCGCAGAAGCAGCGCATCCAGCGGAAGTTCACGGCGGCAGCCGGCCCCTACGATCAGTTGAAGCAGAGCGGCGGGGGCAGCCTTGCTCAGGTGAGCGACCTGCTGAAGCAGTCCCGGGCGGCATACGCTGCCGGCGACTTCGACACGTCGGAAGCAGAGGTCGACCAAGCGCTGCAGCTGATGGGAGTGCCCATCCCGAAGTAGTGGTACGACAGGAGACAGGAGCCAGGAGACAGGAGAACGGCAACGGCCAGCAGTGCCGACGCGACGGGCCCTTGCCGTGCTGTGTGTGGTGTGGCTGTTGCCGTTGCCGTCATTCTGTCTCCTGACTCCTGCCTTTCCCATGCGCGCCGTTCTGATCGACCTCGACGAAACCCTCTACGAGCCGGGCGGGGCCCTGATCCGCAGCGTCGACGCCCGGATCACCCTCTACACAGCGATCCACACCGGCCTTCCCTGGCCGCGGGCTGATGAGCTGCGGCGCGATCTGTGGCGGGAGTTCGGGACGACAGCCCGCGGCCTGAACTTCCGCTTCGACCTCGAAGAGGGCGAGTTGTACCGCTTCGCCGTCGACTCGGTCGACCCCGCGGAGCACGTGGTTCCCGACCCGGTGCTCGACGAGGCCCTGTCGCGAGTCCCGGCCCCCTGCTACATCTTCACCAACGCCACACTCAGGTACACCCAACGGGTGCTGGGCGCGCTCGGGGTGAGTGATCGGTTCTCGGGGATCTTCTCCATCGAGTCCGCCCGGCACCACCCAAAGCCCGCGCCGTTGTTCTACCGGAAGGTGCTCGAGGCGCTGGGGCTGCCGGCAGAGCAGGTGGCGCTGGTGGAGGACAACGCGCGGAACATCGCGCCGGCTCAGGCGATGGGGATGCGGTGCCTGTACGTCGGGCGAGGCGCGGCACCGGAAGGGGTGGTCCGGGTCGCCAGCATCAGGGACGTGCCGGAGGCGTTGCGAGCGGGTTGAGAGGGCCGGGACGCTTCCCTGCGGACCGCGGACTGGCGTCCTGCTGCGCCGGGGCGACGCGATGGGTCGCTCCCGTCGTCTTGGCCACTACCCACGGCGGCCCCACAGGTGACGTCGGCGACGTGACTCCTCGAAGAGACGCTCCAGCAGTTCCTCCTCCTCCATTCGCTGGCGGATCTCCCGCGAGCGCTTCCGGACGCGCAGGTACGCGAAGACGAACAGCAGCGCCATCGCAAAGAAGATGGCCATGTCCATGGCCCAAGCGGGAGCAACGCCACGCGACTGGCGGCTGATGGCCTCGCGCAGGCCCGCATCGACCTCGGCTTCCGACAGGCCGTAGGCGCGGCGCAAGGCGCGGGCCGGGTCGCGGGTCTCCTTGAGGTTGGCGACGAACGAGGCCAGGCCATGAGTGGGGTCGAGGGAAGCCAGGTATCTGACGAGCACGTAGCTCTCGGCGTAAGCGATCTCGGCCTGGTCCGGGTTCGTGGGGAAGGTCGTGAGCTGCCTGACGCGGTAGAGCTTGCCCTCGCGCAGCGCCTCGCTGAGCAGCATGCGCTCGCCATCCGACCAGTCGTCGCTGTAGTACTTGGCGGCCCCCTCGTGGAGCCAGCGAGGGGCGATGGCGTCATCTTCGCCCAGGGCCTTGCTCAAGAAGAGGTGGGCAAGCTCGTGCCGAGTGACCCGGCGCAGAGTCGCGTGGGGCAAGGCCTTCACCAGAACCCGATGTGCCTCGGGGAGGGCGAGGCCGAGCACCCAGACCCCCTGCCAACGACCGGCCTCGCGTTCGAGCTCGGAGTGGGTGGAGCAGACGATGATCTCGGCACGTCGGTCGAGCTGGTAGCCAAGCTCCGTCGGCAACCGGGCGGCGAGGTCGTCGGCCGCGTCGACCGCAGTGAGCGCCGCCGCCCTGTCGGGCTCGTGGAAGAGGGCGACTACGTGACGCCCGTAGAGTGTCTGGCGCTGGCCATCGGCGGAGACCCATGCCGCCAACGCCATCGCGAGCAGCGAGAGGAAGACGGGGCGGGTGGCGAACAGCAGGGCCGATTGGGATGCGTGTCGTGCGCCGCGCGGGAAAGGGCTCATCGGCGGCCCCACTCCGGGCAGACGCCTCGGGCGTGGCACCAACGACAGTGGCGGCCACGGACGGTGGGGAAGGCCTCGGCCTCAGTGACGGCGGTTGCCAGGGCGACCAGCCGACGGCGGACTTCCTCCAGCGGGTCGGCCGGCTTGGTGGCAATGAGCGTGCGACGAGTGCGCAACGCATGGACCTCGATGGTCACCGGGCGTCCCTCCGCCTGCTCCCCCAGCAGCTGCAGGACCCCCGTCCGCAGGTCCTGCTCCAGCACACCCTCGGTCGGCGGACGCCGCGCCGTGGTGTAGAGCACGAAGACGATTCGTCCGTCGGGCCGAACCTCACGCCGCTCGGCCCGTGCCTGGAACGGGTGATCCTCGATCCGGCCGGCGAGGGCCACGTCGACCTCGACGCTCGCGACGTCGTCGTCCACGTGGTCGGCGTGGTAGTTGCGGAGCATGACGACGCCGGCCTCGCGGCACTCATCCTCCTCGCGGCTGTCCGCGCACGCCTTGCCGTCGAAGCAGGAGCGGAACACCTCCAGCAGGCGTTCGGACGGGAGAGCCGGAGGGCCGCCCACGCGGTAGCAGTCGTCGAGCGCGCGCTTGACCGCAGCGTGGAGCGCGCGAGCGGCGTCGACGCGGCGGGCCACCCCGCGGGAGGGGTCGCCCAGCGGGTAGAGCCGGCACTTCATCGGGCAGAGCCCGTAGGCTTCCAGCATCTTGGCCGTGAATGGGCGGTCGGCTCTCATGGCTTGGTCGCGATCGGGGCGCGCCGGCGGGCATGACAACGGAAGCCGGCGACGAGTCGGTCGAACTCATCGGACGCCTGGCGACTGAGCACCCCTTCGGCTGCCGAGGCTTCGATGACGTACCCGCGATCGCCCGCCACGCGGAAGGCGGAGTAGGTCTCGCGGTCGCGGCCGATCGAGTAGCCGCGCGCCTCCTTCAACTTCTCGTCCCAGACGTACTCCACCGGCGCGCTCGCGTCCTCGGCCGCCCACAGCTTGTGGGCGGCGATGAAAACGTCCAGTGGCATGCCGTCACGGATGGCGAACGCCTTCACCGCCAGCCCCAGTTCCACGCCCTCGGCGGAGCGGGACAGCCGGAGCGTGCTCGTCGGGTCGCCGGGCACCTGCTGCCAGCCGCTCGATGCCCCCACCGAGAGGGCCCACCCATCGCCGCTGTAGCGGGTCCGGGCGCCCTCCCGACTGGCACGGACCGGCCCTCTGAGGACGGCCTCACGCGCCGACCCAGCGCTGTGGGAGGGCAGCCTGGGCGGCGAGGGGGCGGGCCGCGTGGCACGGCAGCCGGCGAGAACGACGACGAGCGCCGCACCGAGGGATGCCGCCCCGGCCAGGACGCGGGCGGACCGGCCGGTAGGCTTCGACCTGGAGGGAACGGCGGCGGACCGGCTCATGGCTGGCCTCTCGACACGGCTCTCTACGGCTTGATCCCGAGCAGTTCCATCGCCTCGCCAACCACGTGGAACGACCCGGTGACACACACCACATCCTGCGGGGCCGCGAGGCGGCGGGCTTCGGCCAGGGCGGCGCCCACGTCGGGGAGGCACGCGGCCTCCGCGCCGAGGCTGCACGCGGCCTGGTAGAGCGCCTCGGGAGCGGCGGCGCGCGGCGAGTGGGCCTGCGTGCAGATCACCCGGACCGCGAGTGGGAAGAGGGTCGCCGCGAACGCCGCAATGTCCTTGTCTCTCGGCATCCCCACGACGAGGAAGAGGCGCCTGCCCGGCACGGCGGCGAGCTGCTCCTGGAGGCCGTTCCTCAGCGCGCGGGCGGAGACGGCGTTGTGGGCGACGTCGAGGATGAGGGTCGGCTGACCCTCAACCACCTGGAATCGCCCGGGCCAGTGCAGCCCCGCGAGACCCGCGCGCGCCGCTTCCGCGGAGACGTCCAGGCCTGCGCTCTCCAGCGCCTCGGCGAGGCCGATCGCGACCGCCGCGTTCTCTCGTTGGTGCCCGCCGCGAAGCGGGAGTGACAGCCGGTCGTAGGTGCGGCGTCCGAGCACGCTGAAGGTGGCTGGGTCGTCCCCAGCCACTACACGCGGACACGGCCGCACCGGCGCGCCGACCGCCGCCGCTTGAGCCTCGAGGATCGCCATGACCTCGGGAAGCTGCGGGGCGAAGAGACAGGGCACGCCCTGCTTCAGAATGCCGGCCTTCTCGCGCGCGATGTCGTCCAGCCGGTCCCCGATGATCTCGGTGTGGTCGTAGTCGATGCGCGTGATCGCGCACACTACAGGCTGCAGCGCGTTGGTCGCATCGAGGCGCCCTCCCAGCCCCGTCTCCATGATCGCGAAGTCGACGCCCGATTCGGCGAAGTAGAGCACCGACACGGCCAGGTGAGCTTCGTAGAAGGTGATCGGCTCCGCGCCGGGGCGGCCGTTGATCCGGTCAACTACCGGCCGGACGCAGGCGACGGCGTCGGCGAACTCGGCGGGGGAGATGAGGCAGCCGTCGACCCGCGTTCGCTCCCGGATGTCCACGAGGTGGGGCTTGGTGAAGAGCCCCACGCGGCGGCCGTGGGCGCGCAGGATCGCGTCCAGCATGGCAGCCGTCGAGCCCTTGCCCTTGGTGCCGGCGATGTGGATGATGCGCAGGCGCTCCTGAGGGCTCCCGATCTCGGCGAGCAGCCGCCGGGTGCCGGCAAGCTGGAACCGGTCGCGGCCGAAGTAGACCGCCCCCAGCTTTTCGAAGTCGATCAGCGAGTCGAGGTACGCCAGCGCGTCGTCGCAGGTCATCGCGTGGCCACCACCGGCAAGCTTGGGGTCGGACCTCAGGTTCGGCCCCGGATGCGGGTCCTCCTTGGGGGGAATGCGTACCACCTCCCGCACCAGGAACGCACCCACCGTCTGCGGTCGCACCCTTGCGGCGCGATTCGCTTGACGCTGACCGATGACTTGTGATAGAGTACCGACAGCGGCATACGACCGATAGCGGCGTAGGCCGTGACGGCTGTTGCCCAGGCAGGGAGCCCCGTCTGCTCCGCGTGCGGGTGCGCCACCCGCAGGGCGAGCGGCGTGTCTGTTCTGCCGGGCACCCATAAGGGGGGGCCCGCATCATGAGGGAGCCGCGCTCCGCCGGCCGTTCTTTGGCGCCGTTCCTCGGTCTCCTGATCGCCATACTCACCATAGCCGCCTGTGCCGCCCCGCTCGTCACGATCACCCGCCCGGTCGACAAGGAGATCATCTCGGGTACTGCCGACATACAGGTCACCTACGGCGCTGATGCCGCCAGCCCCATCGTGCGTTTGGAGCTCTACATCGATGGGCGCCTGGTGGACGAGTTCCGTCTCAAGCAGCCCGCCTTGCAGGGCCAGCAGAAGTTCCGCTGGGACTTCACTCTAGCCACGCCGTCGCTGCACACGATCGGCGCGAAGGCCGTGGACGCGAGCGGCGCCATCGGCAGCACGGGAATCAAGGTGGCCGTCCAGCGGGGGGCGCAGCCGGCGCCCTCAGCGCAGGGCTCGGACCGCACACCGCCGACCGTGGACATCTACTTCCCGCAGGAAGGACAGGTCGTCCACGGGGACATTCAGGTGAAGGCGGACGCGAGCGACAACGTCGGCGTCAAGACGGTCATGTTCTTCCTCGACGGCAGGTTCAAGAGCATGATCGTCAACAGCCCCAGCTTCCGGACGAAGATCGACACGCGCAAGCTGACGGACGGTCCCCATGCCCTGACGGCGAGTGCGTGGGATGAGGCGGACAACGAGGGCCAGTCTGAGCCGAGATCGTTCGTCGTCCGCAACAACGAGGCCACGACGCCGGAGACTGGAGTGCCACGGATCGCCAGCACGATCGGCCCGCAGCCCGGGCCGGGGCCGGCCGTGGCCGCCCCCGCAACGCAGCAGGTGACCCAGCGGGAGCCACTGACCCAGGTGGCCTCCGTGGCGGGCCTGGAGAACGCCGGGGATGCACGATCACCCGCCACCGGGCCATCGGGCCTGGAAGCCGGGGCGAAGACGGCCCCGCCGACGGGAGCCCTGCCGGTCCGCGTCGTGAAGCTGCCACCGGTTTCGCCTCAGCCGAGCGAGCCGACGTTCACCGCGGCGCCGCCGAGTGCGGCGAGCGGGGTAGCGGGGACCGAGCCGGCAGCCCTGGCACCCAACCCGAGAAGCTCCAGTCCAGGTCGGTCCGGCCTGCCGGTCACGTTGCCGCCGCCGCAGTCCACGCGCCCGGTCGAACCGAAGGTGCCGCCGCGCGCCGACGGGGTGATCGCGAGCGTGCCGCCTCGTCCGGAGGCCGCAGCCGCACCGGGACGCTCACCCGAGGCGCCGGCCTCCTCGCCGCTGGCGAGCACAGCCCGCTCCCTGCCCGTTCCTCCGCGACGGATGCCCGTGGTCACCTGGGCGAAGCTGACCAGCTCGGAGTTCGTGCTGGCGACGATGCCACAGGGCACCGAATCACAGCCCAAAACAAGCTCGGTCAACCGTGAGCGCCCGGTGGTGATCGCCGCGCCCCAGCCGACGACCACCTACGTCAGCGGCCCAGTGGGCTCGCCTCGGAGGAACATGGTCGCGGCGCTGCCGCCGCGCAAGACCGAATCCGACCCCCTCGGCAAGACCGCACAACCCCGCCCGCTCGACGTCTCGAGCATGGCGCAGTTCAGGGACGTGAAGGTCCTGTTCAACGGTCAGTTGCTCTCGCTGAGGACAGCGCCGATGGTGCTGCAAGGCGTCAGCATCGCCCCGCTGCGCGAGATCTTCGAGCACACGGACGGTGTGCTGTACTGGTTCCACATCGAGAAGCGGGTGAAGGCGGTCAACGACACGACCACCATGGAACTCCAGATCGGCGACAAGACCGCAAAGGTGAACGGAGCCGACGAGGAGCTGGTGCTGGCCCCGTTCATCAGGAACGGTCGCACGATGGTCCCGTTGGAGTTCATCGCCCAGACGCTCGACGTGACCGTGTCCTTCAGCCCCGACACCGGAGAGCTGCTCATCAGCTCGAACAAGTTCTAGGCGCCGCGTGCCGGTCGCACGGCAGTCGGCGCAGCGTCTCGAGGCAGCCCCAAACACCATGTGTTGGGGCTGCTTCGCGATACTGAGCGGCTCATTCCGGTCGCCCGTGAATGGTGGTCGGTCTCATGCTTCGATTCGGGACGCAGTCCATCAACGAACAGGGCCATCTGACGATCGGCGGCTGTGACAGCGTCGAACTCGCGCGAACCTTCGGCACTCCGCTCTATGTCCTGGACGAGGCTCTGGTGCGCGAGACGTGTCAGGACTACCAGCGAGCGTTTGCCTCCCGCTACCCGCGGGTCGAGGTGGCGTATGCCGGGAAGGCGCTGCTCTGCCAGGCGGTGTGCCGCATGGTGGAGCAGGAGGGCATGTCGCTCGACGTGGCGTCGGCAGGCGAGCTCCACACCGCGCTGACGGCGGGCTTCCCCCCGGAGCGCATCTTCCTGCATGGGAACTGCAAGCGTGCGGCCGATCTCGAGACGGCGTTAGCGTGCGGTGTCAGGCGGATCGTGGTGGACAGCCTCATCGAGCTTGAGACGCTGGCGGAGGTGGCAGAGGCTCGCGGACAGCCGGCAGACATCCTGATCCGCGTAGCTCCGGGCATCAAGACGCAGACCCATACCTTCATCCAGACCGGTCAGGAAGACACGAAGTTCGGCCTCGCCATCGCATCGAGCGCAGCCATGACCGGCGTGAAGTGGGCCTGCGAACTGAGCGCCATCCGTCTGCACGGGCTGCACTGCCACATTGGCTCGCAGTTGTTCGGACTGGATTCCTACCGGCGCGCCGCGGAAGTGATCGTGGAGTTCATGGGCCACGTACGCTCAGAGACGGGTGTCACCTTGGACGAGCTGAACCTGGGCGGGGGCCTCGGAATCCAGTACACGCACGAGCAGACGCCGCCGACCGTGGACGAGCTGGCGGAGGTGATCGCGCCCTCGCTGCGACAGGAGTGCGAGAAGCGGCAGCTTCCGCTGCCGGTCCTCGGCCTCGAGCCGGGCCGGTCGATCGTGGGCCCGGCGGGGACGACGCTCTACACGGTGATGGTGGTCAAGGAGCTGCCGGGCGTCCGCACGTATGTCTCGGTCGATGGGGGCCTGTCGGACAACCCCCGCCCGTGCATGTACGATGCGGAGTACGAAGCGGTCATCGCCAACAAGGCCGACCGGAGGCCGGCGATGAGTGTGCGGATCTCGGGCGCCCACTGCGAGACCGATACGCTCCTTCAGGAGGCGACCATCCAGGCCGCCGAGCCGGGGGACATCCTCGCCGTCTTCTCCACGGGCGCCTACAACTACTCAATGGCCTCGAACTATAACCGCTTCTGCCGGCCGGCGATGGTTACGGTGTACGAGGGGAAGGCCGAGGTCATCGTCGAGCGAGAGACGCTCGAGGACGTCATTCGCCAGGACAGGGCGCCGGAGCGTCTCCGAGGCTAGCCGGTGACGGGTCCAGGCCGCCTGGCGGATACGGCAGTGGATGATGGACAGAGAGCCAACGGCAGCCGCGCTATGGGATCGCCTGCCTGCGAGGTCGCAGGCGTTGTGCACGGCGGTAGCGCGAGCGGCCGGCGCCCGCGACGAGGTGGCCTACCTCGTGGGCGGCTGCGTACGGGACCTGCTGCTGGGCCAGTCGCAGGTGGACCTCGACGTGGTGGTGGAGGGGGACGCGGTGTCGCTCGCAGCGGCGGTGGCCGAGCAACTCGGCGCCACGACCCGCACGCCCAGTGAGTTCATGACGGCGGCGGTGGAGCTGTCGGACGGGGGCCATATCGACCTCACGACCGCGCGGCAGGAGACGTATCCGGCGCCGGCGAATCTCCCCGAGGTTGCCCCGGCGAGCATCACTGAGGACCTGTGGCGGCGTGACTTCTCCGTGAACGCCCTGGCCGTTCGCCTCGGGGTGGACGGCGCGACGGAGCTGATCGACCCCTCGGGCGGGCGGCAGGACCTGGCGGCGGGCCTCATCCGCATTCTGCACCCACGCAGCTTCGCCGACGACCCCACTCGGATCATCAGGGCCGTTCGCTTCGAGCAGCGACTCGGGTTTGCTCTGGAGGCGGCGACCGAGGCGGCGCTGAGGCAGACGCTGACGGAGGGGTTGCTGGAGCAGGTGAGCGGACCGAGGGTGCGGGACGAGCTGGTGAAGCTGCTGGCGGAGCCCCAACCGGTGCGGATGCTGCGCCGGCTCGATGAGCTCGGCGCGTTGGGCCGTGCGCTGTCGGGAGTTCGCCTCGACCGGCAGGGCCAATGGCGGTTGGAGTCAACGCCGGCGGCGCTGACGGCCCTGAAGATCGGCGGGCGACAGTGGCCGTTCCTGCTCGGCGCCCTCTGCGCTCGTGGGGAGGCGGGACCTGCCATTGAGCGGCTGCGCCTGGATGCGGCGGCACGAGTGGTGGTCGAGGCGATGGCCGAGGCGGCGCGACGGCCGCTACCGCGCGTCCTGTCAAGCCGAGCGCCGATCCTGGAGTCGCGGCTGGCGGAAGCGCTCGAGCCGTTCGCGAATGGCGAGAGGGTCGTCTACTGGTTGCGGGGCAGCGCGATCGCGCGGCAGCGACTCGAGCGGGACGCCGACGTTCTTCGGCGAACGCGAGCCGACATCTCGGGCGACGATCTGCTGACCGCGGGGATTCCGCCCGGCCCGGCGATCGGCTCCAGGCTGCGGGCGGCGAGGGCCGCCAAGCTCGACCACGGAGCTGATGCGGAGGAGCAGTTGCGCGTGGCGCTGGCAGCCGCGTGCGACCGGCAGGCGCCGGCGCGACGCCGGCGAGTACGACCAGACGTGAACGGGGCCTGACGCGGCCGATGACACCGCTGTGGCACTACATCCAGGACCCTAGCCCGCAAGCCCTTGCGGCCCTGCTGAGCTTCCTCGTCGCCCTAGTGGTCGCCATCACGGTGCATGAGTTCGCCCACGCCCGGCGGGCGCAGTTGGCCGGCGACCCGACGCCCGAGCTGCACGGTCGCGTGACGCTGAACCCCTTGGTCCACTTCGACCTCATCGGCACGCTGGCGCTGCTCCTCGGGGGCTTTGGCTGGGGCAAGCCGGTACCCGTCAACAACAACCTCTTCCGTCGGCCCCGCCACGACAGCATCATGGTCTCGCTGTGGGGCCCGATCGCGAACCTGATCGCGGCGACCGTCTTTGCAGTGCCTATGCGGTTTGGCTGGGCGGGCGAGTACGGGTCGGTCCTGGGCTGGATCGTCTGGCTGAACTTGGTGCTGGCGTTCTTTAACCTGATCCCGATCTACCCGCTGGACGGCTCTCACATCCTGGTTGGCCTACTGCCCCTGCCACAGGCCCGGGCGCTGGAGATGTTCTACCACCGGTTCGGCTTCATCTTGCTTCTGGTCCTGGTGCTGAGCGGCGCCACCAGCTACATCATCGGGCCGCCGCTGCTGGTGCTGTTCCACCTGCTGACTGGACACCTGCTCTTCTGAGGGCAGTAGACTCGTCAGAGAATCGACTCTCGCGGCGTGAGCATGCTGAACCCAGCCGACATCGTGTGCCTCATCCCTTGCGCCGGCACCGCCAGGCGGCTACGCCCGCTGACCTTGCTGCGGTGCAAGCAGCTTCTGCCACTGTGCAACAGACCGTTGGTGGACCACATCCTTGAGGCGGTGAGCGAGGCTGGCATCCGAGAGGCGGCCCTGATCCGGGGCCCGGGGGCGGATGACCTGGAGACGCATGTTGGGTCCGGCGAGCGCTGGGGCCTGCATGTCGAGTGGTTCGTCCAGGAGCAGCCGAAGGGCATCGCCGACGCCATACGGCAGGCGGAAGCGTACGTGGGCGGACGGCCCCTGCTGGTGTACCTGGGCGACAACCTGTTCGGTGGCGGCATTGCGCCCTTCGTCGAGCGCTTCGTCAGGGGGCACCCTGAGGGGCTGCTTCGCGTCCGGGCGGTCGACGACCCCCGTCCATTCGGGGTGGCTGTAGTCGAGGGCGACCGGGTCACCACGCTGGTGGAGAAGCCGCCTGACCCGCCCTCGAACCTGGCTATCACGGGACTGTACGGGCTCCCCTCCAGCCTCTTCGATGCCATCCGGCGCACGAGGCCCTCCCGACGCGGGGAGCTGGAGATCACTGACGCGATCGCCGAGCTCATCCGCCCCGGGGTGTGCGTGCGAGCGGAGACCTGGGACGGCTTCTGGGAGGACGCGGGAGATCCGGGGGCGCTGCTCCGCGCTAACCGAGCCCTGCTGGGCGACATCGTGCCCGGGGCATGGGGGGCGGTCGTCACCGGGAGCAGCGTGCTGGACGGACTGGTGCAGGTCGGGGAGGGCACACGGGTCGAGGACACGCGAATCATCGGGCCGGCGACCATCGGGAGGGGGTGTCGCCTCATGCAATCCGAGGTAGGTCCGTATGCCTCGGTGGGTGACGCCGCAGTGATCGAGGGATCCCGTGTCCGCGAGTCGATGGTCGACTGCGAGGCGATCGTCCGCGACCAGACGTTGGGAGTGGAAAGGTCGATCCTGGGGCGGGGGGCCCGCGTGCTGGGCGAGGCACACCAGCCGGTGCGCGCAGTGCTCGGCGATGGGGCCTGCCTGCAGGCTCGTTGACAGGACTCATGCGAACGAAGGTCGAGCCGGTCAGCCAATTGGAGGTCTTCACTGGTCCTCGGGTCGAGATCTCGATCTTCGAGGGGCCGCTGGACTTGCTCCTGCACTTGGTCCGCCGCCAGGAGGTCGACGTCTACGAGCTGAAGATCGCGGAGATCACCGGCGAGTACCTCCGGATGCTGGGCACGATGTCGGACCTGAACATCGAGGTGAGCGGCGAGTTCCTGGTCCTGGCGTCGACGCTGTGCCTGATCAAGTCGCGTCTTCTTCTGCCAGCCAGCGAGGCCGAGGTGGTTGAGGAGGAAGAGGACGAGGCGGAGGACCCGCAGCGGGAGCTAACGCAGCGGCTGGCGGAGTACCGGGTGTTCAAGGAGGCCGCGGAGGCGCTCCAGGAGGCGCACAGCCTCCGCCAGCGAATCTACTTGCGCGCGGAGGGTCTCGACCCCGAGCTCCACAGCGGGCCGATCCTGCTGGAGCAGGTGTCGGTCTTCGACCTCGTCGCCGTCTTCCAGGACCTGCTGAGTCGCGCGTCGGGCCCGCCCACGGCCCAGCTGCTACGCGAGGCGGTGACGGTTCGCGACCGGATCAGGCACATCGTCGGGGTGCTCTCGCAGGCACCCAACGAGACGCTGACCTTCCACGAGCTGGTGACCTTCCCGACCACCAGGCTCGTGGTGATCATGACCTTCCTGGCAGTGCTGGAGCTGATCCGTCGGCGACGGCTGCTCGTACACCAGGACCGCGTCGGCGGGGAGATTCGCGTGCGGTTGCTCCCGCCGCCACCACCGGAGCCGATCTAGAAGCGGTTCCCTAGCCCCTTGCGGCATGAGCGTCTCGCTCATGAACGCTCATCCCACCGGCAAGGACGCCGGTGTCACAGGTTATGGAGCTGCTTCCAGCCAAGCGACACGCGCCATGGGGCTCGATGAGCAACAACGAACCGCCTGATCTCAGTCAAGCCATCGAGTGTCTCCTATTCGCGAGCACGGAGCCGTTGACCCGAGAGCGGCTGGCCGAGGTGCTGGAGGCCGCGCCCGAGCAAGTGGACGAAGGCCTGGCCGAGTTGCGGACGCGCCTGGAGGGCCGGGGCCTGCAGGTCGTTGGGCTGGCCGGCGGCTACCACCTGGCGACGCGGCCGGAGCACGCAACGTGCGTACACCGGCTGCTACAGCCCCCGCCGGCCAGGCTGAGCCCGCAGGCGCTCGAGGCGCTCGCGCTCATCGCCTATCGCCAACCGATCACGCGGCCGGAAGTGGATGCCGTGCGAGGAGTGAACTCGCAGCACGCGATGGCCAGCCTGATGGAGAAGGGACTGGTGACGACCGTCGGGCGGAAGGACGCGCCCGGACGACCGGTCCTCTACGCCACGACGCCGCACTTCTTGTCGACATTCGGGCTGCGGGAGCTAGGCGAGCTGCCGAGCCTGGAGCGGCTTCGGCAGTCGCTGGGGCCCCCACAACCGTTCGTGCTGAGGGGAGTCATCACGGCGTCGGGATTCGACGAGGTCGCGGGCGGCGAATCGGCCGATGTGGGGGGGGAGGGTCTTGATGAGCATGGCGCGCCGCTGGATGATGGGGCGTTCGAGAACAGCACTAACGGTGCCCAGCCCGGCGAAGGGCTGAACGCACCGTCTTTGCCTGAAGAGTAGCGATGTCACTGACCAGCCCGCGGGCGGCGTGTGTCGCGGCTGCCCTGTTCCTGCTGGGCCCCGGGCTTGCGGCGCCGCCGCCGAGCCCCAAGCAGCCGGTGGCTGAGGGGCCGAACGGCTGGCCCAAGCTGACGGCGAAGTCGGCCATCCTGGTCGATGCGGCGTCGGGGCAGGTCCTGTGGCAGCAGGCGGCCGACGAGGTGCGCTTCCCGGCCAGCCTCACCAAGATGATGACGGCTCTGCTCATCCTGGAGCAGGGCAATCTCAACGACACCGTGGTTGTCTCGCCCAGGGCGGCCTCGACGGGCGAGTCCTCGGCGCACCTCGAGGCGGGAGACCGCGTTTCGCTCCGCGATCTGCTGGTGGCGGTGCTGTTGCCGTCCGCCAATGACGCGAGCGTCGCCGCGGCCGAGCACGTCGGCGGATCGCTCGAGGCCTTCGTGGAGCGGATGAACGCGCGGGCGCCGGAGCTCGGCTTGACCGCCACGCACTTCATGAACCCGAGTGGCCTTCCCGCCCCCCGCCACGTCAGTTCTGCGCGCGACCTGGCGCGACTCGCGTGCGCGGCCATGAAGCTGCCGACCTTCCGGGAGCTGGTCCGGCTCGATCGCGCGGAGATCACTCGACGGCCGGCCGGGGGGAAAGCGCCACCCAGAACAGGGAAGCTCGAGAACCACAATCGATTGGTGCTTCGGAGGAACGGGCGCTACTGGCCGCTGGCAGATGGGGTGAAGACAGGCTACACGCACGAGGCGGGGCGCTGTCTCGTCGCCTCGGCCACGAAAGACGGGTGGCAGCTTCTCTGCGTCGTGCTCGGCTGCACGGATAGCTGGACCGACAGCCGGCGACTGCTTGAGTGGGGCTTCGCCGACTTCCGGCGCGAGCGCGCGGTCACCGCGGGCCAGACGACGGCGCGGGTGCATGTGATCGACGGGAGTCCGCCGGAGGTCGTGGCGGTCGCCAAGTCGTCGATCGATGCGGTCCTGCCTCTCCAGGCGCCGCCGGCCGTCGCCAGGGTGTCGGAGTCGTACCCGACGGCGCCTGTTCCGCCCGGCGCGGAGGTGGGCGAGCTGGTCGTGTCCGGGCTTGACGGCACGGAGATGCGGGCGACGCTGGTCACCATGCAGCCCGTTCGGCGGTCGCTCATCGCGCGGATCCGCGATCACTGGGGCATAGTCGTCGCCTCGATCCTTGCCCTCGCCCTGCTGGGAGCGTTGGTGGTTCATGGAGCAGTTGCAAAGGCTGCTGGCGCGCGCCGGCGCGGGGTCGCGACGGACGTGCGCGGAGACGATCAAGGCGGGCCGCGTAACGGTCGACGGCGCGGTCGTGCGGCACCCGGGCCACCCGGTTGACGGCGACCGAGCCCGCGTCACTGTGGACGGCCGGGCTGTCAAGCCGGCGTCTCAGCACGTATACCTGCTGCTCCACAAGCCGCCCGGCTGCCTGTCAACGCGGCGGGACCCGCAGCGACGACGAACGGTGATGTCGCTGCTCGACGCGCAGCTCGCCAGGCTCGTCTACCCGGTCGGGCGGCTGGACTGGGACGCAAGCGGGCTCCTCCTGTTGACGAACGATGGCGACCTGGCCAGCCGGCTCCTGCACCCGAGCTACCACGTGCCGCGCACCTACGAGGTGGAGGTGGCCGGGCAGCCCAGCCCCGAGGCCCTGCGGCGCCTGGTGGAAGGTGTAGAGCTCGCCGACGGCATGACGGCGCCGGCGAAGGTCCGGGCCCACAAGCAAGGCCCACAGGGCAGCCTGCTGAAGGTGACCTTGCGCGAGGGCCGAAAGAACCAGCTCAAGCGCATGTTCCAGGCTGTGGGCCACCCGGTGCGGCGGCTGCGACGGGTCGGCTTTGGCTCGCTTCATCTCGGCCACATGCCGCCGGGGCTCTACCGTCACCTGCGTCCGTCCGAGGTCCTCGCGCTGAAAGAGGCCGTGGGGCTGGCGGGCGGGAGCAGGGCCCGGAAGGCCCGCAGACCGCGGCCCGGGCCGGAGGGCTCTCAGAAGGGGCATTCGGACGGGTAGCACTGCGGCGGGCCGGCGACCCGCAGCGTCTGGGCGTCAGCCTGTCTGCGACGCCATGCATCCGGCGGGCGTGTAGGGGCGCGATTCATCGCCCCCGATCGTGTAGCGGCGCCATCCATGGCGCCCGCAGGTCGCATGTTGGCGCCTGGGCGCGGCCCGATGTGGCGGGACGCATGAGGCACTGACCACCAGCGAGGGACGACGCCATGCCGAAGGATACTCCCGTTCTCCCCATCTTCACCAAGGGCGAGATCTACCCGGCGCCCATCCACCTGTTCCGGTACGAGGGTTCGCTGACTGACGAGCTGGCGAAGGGGCTGTCGCCGGAAACGGCGATCGCCATGTGGGACTGCATGTGCGTGGTGCGGCTGTTTGAGGAGCGCATTGCCGAGCTGAAGTCGGGCCGCTGCAAGCTGGTGCCCAAGTGGCGGTTCGTCGGGGCCACCCACCTGTCGATCGGGCAGGAGGGCGTGGCCGTGGGCGCTCTCGAGCCGCTCAACCACCACGACTACATCACCTCGACCCACCGCGGGCACGGGCACTCGGTGGCCAAGGGGTTCTTCGCGCTCCGCGAGATGGGGAAGCAGGAGCTGCGGAACTTCGTGGAGGGGCGCAACTACGGTGAGCGCTACGACGGGCCGGAGGAGCCGCCGTGTACCGAGGGCGAGGAGGCCGAGGCTGCGCTGCAGATGCATCTGAACCGCACCATGGCCGAGCTGTTCGGGAAGGAGCCCGGCTACTGTCGGGGCCGTGGCGGCGGGATGCACATCGCGGACTTCAACGTTGGTCACCTGGGGGCCAACGCCATCGTCGGCGGAAGCTACGCCATCGCGACCGGGGCGGCCATGGCGAACCTCTTCCGGCGCGAGGACCGCATCGTGCTCTGCCTCGTGGGCGATGGCGCTGCCAACAACGGGATCGCCCACGAGGCCATGAACATGGCGTGCATGGACCAGTTCGCGCGCGAGTTCGGCCGCGGGCTTCCGCTCATCTACCTGGTCGAGAACAACCAGTACGGCATGACCGGCCAGCAGTGCGGCGAGGTGACCGGGATCGACCACCTGGCTCAGCGCGGCGCCGGCTACAACCGGGTGAGCATGAGGGCCGAGGCGGTGAACGGGATGAACCCGCTCGCGGTGCGCGACGCCGTGAGGCGGGCGATCGAGCAGTGCCGGGCGGGCGAGGGCCCCGTGCTGCTCGAGTGCCTCAACTACCGCTACATGGGGCACAGCTTGAGCGACGACGGCACCGCCTATCGCAGCGACGAAGAGAGGGCCGCGTGGATGGCCATCGACCCGACGGTCACCTACCCCCAGGCCCTGGTCGAGGCGGGGGTGCTGACCGAGGAGCAGGTCGCTGCGCGGAAGGCGCGCATGTTGGAGCGGATTGACCAGGCGACCCTGTTCGCCTCCGCTGCCGCGGACCCGGATCCCCGGACGATCTACGAGGGGCTGATGACCCAGACGAGCGCGGACGTCGTGGACGAGAGCCTGCGTACGCCGCCGGAGGAGATCCTGGCCGAACCGAAGATCGCCACCCGCGACCGGCAGGGGCGCGTCCTCTACCGCCATGCCGTCGCCGAGGCGATCATGGAGGAGATGATCCGCGACAAGCGCGTGGTGCTCTACGGCGAGGACGTCGCCGACTACGGCGGCGCCTTCGGCGCCACGCGCGGCCTGTTCGACATCTTCGGGCGCAAGCGCGTGTTCAACACTGCGATCTCGGAGGCGGCCATCGCCGGCAGCGGCGCGGGCATGGCCATGGCGGGCATGCGGCCGATCGTCGAGATCATGTACATCGACTTCATTCTGATGGCGATGGACCAGGTCGGCAACCAGATGGCGAAGGCACGGTACATGTTCGGCGGCAAGGCGACCGTGCCCATGGTCCTGCGCACCTCGATCGGCGGCGGCAAGGGCTACGCAGGGCAGCACTCGCAGAGCCTCGAGGCGGTAGTGACGATGATGCCCGGGCTCAAGGTGGTCGCGCCCTCGACCGCGTATGATGTCAAGGGGCTGCTGAAGGCGTCCATTCGCGACGATAACCCGGTCATCTTCATCGAGCACCAGAACCTGTACGTCGAGAAGGGCGAGGTGCCCGAGGAGGGTTACGTGGTGCCGCTGGGCGTGGCCAACGTGCGGCACGAGGGAACCGACGTGACCGTCGTCGCCTATAGCGCGATGATGCTGGTCGCCGAAAGGGCGGCGGAGCTAGCGGCAGCGGCCGGCATCTCGGTAGAGCTCGTGGACCCGCGCACGCTCGTCCCGCTCGACGAGGAGACGATCACCACCTCGGTGAGGAAGACGGGGCGCGCCGTCATCCTGTCGCAGGCACCCGCCATCGGCTGTTTCGCCGAGCACATCGCGCAGGTCATCCACTCAACCTGCTTCAAGCAGATGGCCGCGCCGGCGGAGATCGTCGCAGCCCACAACGTTCCGCCGCCGATGGCGGCCACGCTCGAGAGCGCGAACCTGCCCTCGCCCGAGAAGGTGCTGGCCGCGATCGACAAGGTGATGGGCGCGGCCAAGGGATAGCCCGACGACGGAACGACGGCGTCTACGCGACCCGGGAGGTATCCGCGTGGCTCAACTGGCCGTCCAATGCCCGAACCACGAGATCAACCAGTCGATGTGCCCCTGCCTTGAGACGATGTGCGCCAACCACGGCATCTGCTGCCAGTGCCTGCGCAACCACATCGGCAGCACCCAGTGGCCGCTGAGCGCGTGCATGAAGGGCGTGCCGCGTCCCGCGTCCACGATGTCGCTATCGAAGACGCCCCCCACAGCTTGCCCCAACCACGAGGTCAACCTGGAGGCCTGCCTGTGCACCGCCGACTCGTGCGAGCGGCGGGGTTACTGCTGCGTCTGCGTGCGACACCACTGGGAGCCCGAAGGCGGGACGGCAACGGCGTGCATGAGGCAGTGAATCAGCGACCGCCGTTCCTTACGCCCAGGACCGTGGGTATGCTCGCGGTCCCAGGAGCAGCATAGGCCCACGAGCCCCTCGGTCCCTCCCCCTCCCCCCAAGGCCCCCTACCCCCACCCGCCCGTGCGCGAGGGATAGCGCAGGCGAAGGCGCTCCCTCGGGCGGCGGGTGGGGGTAGCCAAGTCGACATTCCGCAGCCCTCGCACCCGCCACTGCCCAAGCTGGGAGAGCCTCTATGCGGGGTCAACGAGGAAGAACCGCACCTCACAGGGGTCGAGGTCGGTTCTGAAGGTCAGGTAGCCATCGGCGACCGAGCTCGGAACGGGCTCCGACCGGTGGTCGTTCCGGACGAACGGGTGCGCCTCCGAGAGACGGCTGACCGTGTACTGCCCCGGCGGCACGCGCACGCGGACGGTGAGGTTGGGCAGTGGCTTCTGCTCGGCGTAGGGCTGGTAGTGGGCGACCCCAACCAGGGCGCCCTTGCCGCGGGTCATCACGAGCACGCGGACCTGCCAGGCCCAGCCACCGGTGGCGTCCTGAGCGTAGGCCGGACGGCGCACGTTGAGGGGCTCGAGGGCCTTCTGGAGCAGCCCCTGGCTGGGCCCGTCGCCAGCCCAGATGGCCGCGCCGAAGGTGATGACGGCGCCCTTGCCCACTCGGCGGAGGCAGACGAGCGGTCCCGCAGGCCCGGTCGCCAGGACCTCCACGCCGCTCCCGGCCTTCAGGGGCTGGAGAGCCTGGCCCAGGGTCAGCGCGCCCGCCCCTATGGCCTTGGCCCACTGAGCGGCCACCTGGGCTTTTACACGCTTCTCGCCCACGGCCACCGGGCCCGGCGCCACCTCCGCCGGCAGGCCGACCCCGGCCTTCCGGGGCACGTGGTACTGATCGCAGGCGCCCGAGCCGCACCCCATCATGAGCGTGCCCCCCTGCTCGCAGAAGGCGGAGAGACGCGCCCGCTCGGCATCGCTGATACAGAGCGTGGAGGGCACGACAACGCACGGCAGCCCCAGGAGATCGCCTTGCTGCAGGTGGTGGTCGTAGAGGAAGCGAGGGGTGAACCCGGCGCGGATGAGCAGGGAAGCCCACTCCTGTGGCTGTGACAGGGCCCACGTGTCGGGCGCCCCAGGCTTGCCGGCTCCGTCCGCCATGGCTGCGCTGTGCCACGAGTTCCAGATGCCCACAGTCGCCCGCGCGGGCCGGGCACCGAGGAGGACGTCTTCGTAGCGCACCGAGGGCTCGAAGGCGGCATGCCAGCGGAGGAAGACCTCCTCGGGCATGGTGACCGTCGCGTCTCCCCCCTGGCCGTCGCGTGCCCAGCTCTCCATGAGGCCGTGGGCGCCGGTGAGAAGCGCTACGGCAGCGGCGGAGCGGTGCCCCTCAGGCGACAACGCCAACGGGGCGCCCCAAGCGAAGCGTGCGGCAAAGCCCGGGCGCCCGTCGGGTGCTCCGTCGCCATCGTCGTCCAGCAGGCTCCACAGCTCACGACATGCAAGCTCGACATCAATGGGGTCTGCGTCGGCGCCCCGGCCTCGCGCGATCTGGGGACAGAGGAGGTCAACATAGGCCGCTGCGTCCGCGCCCAGGCCCACTCGCCAAGGGTCGGTGAGCGCCCCGGGCTGCAGGGCAGCGACCGCGTCCGGGGAGACGAGCTTGATCCCCCAGTAGGTCGTCTTCAGGCGCTCGGCGAGGTACAGGCTGCGGAAGGCCTGCCACTCATAGTAGAGCCGACTGGCGGACCACTCGGTAGGCGGGGTGACCGCGTCCCAGGAGCTCGCGCCGACGTCCGCCGGCGTCAGCCCCCGGTCGGCGAGGTAGAGGCGGAACGCTTTCTGGGCGAACTCGCTGAAGTCGGCGTCGGGCGTGCTACCGTAGGTGTTCCACTCGGCACCACCCGCCTCGTTGATCGTCAGGCCGTCGTAGGCGTAGCCGAAGTCCTGGGCCTGCAGGGCCTTGACCGCCGGGTGGATCCAGATGTCGCGGTTAGGCCCGTCCACTCGGCTGCCGTCGGCGCGGCGCTGCCAGAGCCGGTCGGCGTCCGGCTCGCTGGGCAACGCGGCATCGGCCAGAACGTACGGGTGGAGCCCGCGCCAGAAGGACGCAGAGGCTCCGACCGGGAGGTCCACGCGAGGCCGGCTGTCGAGGAGTTCGCGGCCCGAGGACGGGAACCAGAACCCAGGCCCACCGAGGGCCCCCTGAGACGCGTTCATGCTGTGCACAACGTCGAGCGTGCCAGGTAGCCTGAGGATGTCATCGCGCGCGGACGCCGCTTCAGCATCACCCGTCGAAAGGGTGCCCCCCAAGTTCGCCGAGTCCTCAGCCGCTTTCCCGGCAGCTCCCAGGCCAGAGCGGATGAGGTCGCGCGCCTTCGGCAGGTCGCCAGCGTCCAGAGCCGCCCGCGCCGACAGCAGCCGGGTCTCGGCGTCGTCGTAGGCCGCCACGGCGGGCCCGGTCGCATCGAAGCGGTACTTGTGGTAGCCCGCTGCGAAGCAGGCGTACATCCAGTAGCGGTAGGCGACGGCCCAACTCTCACGGAGCAGGACTTCATCGGGCGCGGAGGCCAGAGCGACGGTGAGCAGTGTCAGCAGGCTGTCGTACCCGGGGGTGCGCCGCCACGAGTAGCGCCCGGGCAGGTGTGAGAGCGGAGTCGCGACGACCTTGCCCTGCCCGGCCCTGCCCACGGTTACGATAGGCACCTCGCCGGCTGTGACCAGGACCCGGCCGCTCGCAGTTGCGCGGCTGGCCACCTCCAGGCCATCCAGCCGCCAGGAGGCAAGCGGCACGCCCAGGACGGCTGGGTGAGCCGGATCCAGCACTTGCGGCGCACCCGAGGCGGAGCGGGCCGGAGCGCGCTCTAGGGGGAGAACGGAGCCCAGGGAATCAAGACAGCCGTCGCAGCCCTCGACCACGAGCCTGCCGCCTGCCTCCACGTAGCGGGTCAGGGCGGCGGCTTGCGTCTCCCCCACCCCCCCGGCGGCGTCGGCATCGAGGAACACCGCCGAGACGCCCGCGAGATCGGCGGCGCTGAGCGAGGCGAAGTCGCGTGCCTCAAGGCTGCCGACGGTGTACGCTGGCCCGCCCACGCGTGCGGGGATGACCTCGCACCACCGCTCGAGCAGACCCTGGCGAGCATCGCTTTCCGCGGCGACGTAGATGACGCGCAGGGGGCCGGCTTCGGCTCGGAGCCAGACCCCGGTGATGGCCCAGGCCCAGAGCAACGGAGGGAGTGCGCGACGACTCATGGTGACTCTTTCGCGGGCGGCCGGGGGGCCGGCTGCACCTCCGCCCAGAATGGGTAGCCTCGCCACCACTCGGGGTGCTGCGACGACAGCCACTCATAGAAGGGCGCGGTTTGCGGATCGAGACGGACCTTCTCCGGTCTCAGCACGGTGAGCACAGGCGCCAGGCGGAGAAGGGGCGCAGCGCACTCGAGTCCGAGGTCAAGGTCGACACCAGGAGCCTGCCAGTCCAGCGTCACCACGAGCGCCGAGCACCCGGCGGGGACAGACAGCGCGAGGCGCGTCGTCTTCAGCCAGGAGGCGTTGCCAGTGAGGTCCTTGCTGCCTGCCACACCGCCGGCCTGCCAGGTTGCCTTGACGGCGAACGGCACCGCCTTCCCCTTCGCGGCGGAAGGGAAGCGTGTGCCAGACACGAGGACCTGCCATTCCGTCGGTTGCGCCAAGGGCAGCCGGTACGCCGCGGGGTCAAGCCCGACCGCGATAGCCGGAGGCGCAGCCAGGACGACCAGAGCGAAGGTGACGCCCATTGCGAGAGACACGGCCTTCAGCGGATGCATAGCAGCTTCCCGTCCGTGAGGCCTAGATACAGGCGGCCATCCGAGATGGCCGGCGAGGAGCATGTCTTCGCGCCCACCGGGAGGGCTCGGACGGCTCGTGCGGTGGCGGTGTCCACCTGGTTGAGCAGGCCGGCGTAGTCGGCGAAGTAGAGCTGCCCCCCGGCGAAGGCGGCCGAGGAGTCCGTCACCCCCCAGCCCTGCCGGAGGGCGTTGTGGGGGATGGCTGCGATCCGGGCGCCGGTCGCCAGAGCGGCGCTGCGGACGACGGCCCCCCAGTTCGCGTAGCCTTCCCCCGTCACGAACCAGATGGCATCCCCCACAACGGTCGGGCAGGTCGACACCGACATCGAGCCCTGCTCCTTGTCGGTGGCCCACGGGTTCTGGCCCGAGGTCCCCCAGACACGCTTGCCGCTGGCGAGGTCGAGGCAGTTGAGGCTCAGCGCGGGGGGAGGCTGGATGGCTGTGGGGGCCAGCACCGAGCAGACAACGTAGCCGCCCTCGATGACCGGGGCGGCGACGATCGGGCCGTCCGCGCCGTAGGGCTGCGACCAGACGGGCCCACCGTCTGAGAGCCGCACGCAGCGGACGTGGCCGTCCCAGTCGGCGTAGACGACCACGTCGCCCGCGGCAGCAGCGCCGGCGTGAACCTCGCCGCCGGGCTCGGTTCGCCAGGCGATGGCGCCATCGGCAACCGCGAGAGAGTACAGGCGCCCATCGGTGCTGCCGACGACCACCCGGTCACCGAGGGCGAGGGGCGGAGCGACGACCGAGCGGCCGGTGCGCGCGCGCCAAGCCTCCCGGCCGGTCGCGAGGTCCAGAGCGTACACGTAGCCGTCCACGCCGCCGAAGATTACCCGCCCTTGCGCCACGCAGGGCGACGACACCACCGCATGCCCCACGGGGGCCGACCACTTCGGCGCACCGGTGACCGCGTCGAGGGCGTGGAAGGTGCCGGCCGCGGTGCCCACCAGCACCATTCCCTGGGCCACCGCGGGCGACGAGTCAACCGGCCCGCCAAGGTCGGTGGACCACTCGATGGCACTCAGGTCTGGCGCGGGGCCCTCCGCCCGGCCGGATCGAGCCGGGTCGTGACGGAACATGAGCCAGTCCGCGGCAGCGGGGGGCACGGGACCCAAGAGGGTGAGGGCAGTGAGGAGCGCGAGGAGGGTGGGGGCCGGCGCGGCAGCGCGTGGGGTCATAGGGAAGTGGGGCTCCAGAAGCTAGACACCGCACCCAAGGCGCGGGGCGCCGTCCATACGAACAAACGGCGCCCCGCGTTGTTTCGCGCGTTCCGGCAACTGGGAGCGGCCTCGGTGGGCTACGCCGGGTCCGGGGGCTTCTGGCCCAGCAGAAGGCGCCCGATGTCCCTCGAGCCGCCAGCCGTCACGGTGCCTTGCAGCTTCTCCGGGTTGAGGACTACGCCGTACCCTGGGTCGGCGGTCACCTGGACGACGAACGGACCCGGCGGGACCTGGGTGATCACGAAGCGGCCCGTGCCAGCCAGCGTCATGGTGGTGCGGCCGCCGATGCTCACCTGTTGCCCGCCGAGTGGCACGAAGGCGCCTCCGACCGCGCCGTAGACCTCCCCCGTTACCATGCCGGTGGTGGCATTCTGATTGTTGTTCCCGTTGTTGTCGCCACAGCCGACCAGCAGGGCGAGGCAGACCATGGCCACGAAAGCCAGGATGGGAAGGGTGCCGGTCCTCATTCGACTATCGCTCCTTCAGTGTGTCTGGCGTCCGTCGAGGGGCAGCCTCGGGGCCTACCTGGCGACGGCAATGCTCTGCATGGCACGCGACCGCTCGCCACCGGGTGTAGCGGCCTCAAGGACGATCATGTACTGGCCGTTCGGGACGACCGTATGGGCGTCGCTGGTGAGGTCCCAGATCAGGGTGTTCGTGCCCATGCCAGACAGCCCACGCTGCTCGATCGTGCGGAGTGTCCTGCCGGCGGGGTTCAGGATGCGAGCGGTCACCCGCGCATCGTGGCTCAGCACGTAGGCAATGGTGGCGCCTTGTCGACCGACCTGAGCCCCGGCCGGCCGGATCGAAAGCCCGGCGGTCTGGCGCGGCGCGATCTCCAGCCGGAAGGCCCGAGCGCCGCCCTGCCCGCTGTTGTAGACGAGGCTGGACATGGTGCGCGCGTAGAAGCGCTTGCCGGCAGCCAGATCGACGAGCGTGACCGTAAGGTCGTTGGGCACCTCGCTGAGGTCGGGCAGTGACAGCTCCACATTCGTATCGGCCAGGCTCGTCACAGCCCTGAAGCTCCAGACGGCACCGGTGCCGATCCGCTGGCGGACATCGTAGGCCAGCGGTTCGCCGTTCCGTCCCTGCAGGACCACGTCAACCGAGTCGGGCATCGTTGGCGGGTTCGGGACCCTGAGGGCACCCCGCTGAGCCGACACGCCGACAGCGTTGGAGGCGTCGACCCGCCCCGCGGCACGAGCGACGATCGGAACGAGCCAGTTGTCGCGGTCGACAGTGCGCCTGACCGTCTCGTCGTTGACCGCGGCGCTCGTCACGCCCGGAGGCATCGCAGTGATCGTCGCGCTGGCCATGTTGCCCTGCAGCCACACGCCCTCCCAGCCGTCGACCCAGCGGCGGCCACCGAGGGCCGGCTCGTTGGAGACCAGGACGTACGCGCCGTCCATGAGTACGAAGCCGTAGGGCGACATGGAGCCCGCCGAGGCCGGCACGAGGTTGGAGAAGGGGAGGGCCGTGGCGAACGGGTTCGCCGCCATGGTCCAACCGTTTTCGATCACGAACGGGTAGGGGTCTGTCGAGGGCACGGCGGTGCCAGCCACCTCGAGGTTGGTGTCAGCCGCGAAGGTGACGAAGAAGCCCGCGCCCGCCTTGACGGCCATCGTGGGATCGGTGCGATCGGTCGATGCCCAGAGGTAGCGAGGCGGGACCGCGGTCGGCGACCAGCGAGCCACTTGCGTCGTGCCGAACACCGTCGCGGGGTCGCTGAATTCCGGGGCCGCCGGCAGGCCGACGAAGTGCCTCCCGGCACTGAAGCTGTGACTGATCAGCGAGTAGCCGATGAAGTTGACGCCGGTGAGATCGCTCTGGACGTCTTCCGTGACGGGCGGGAACTCGTACCCCGTCCGCGAGGCGACGAAGGTCCGGGTACCGGCCTTGACGCCCGTGAGGGTGTAGGCGCCGGCGGGGCTGGTGATGGCCACGCCCGGCTCGCCCTGAACGCGAACCTCGACGCCGCTGAGTCGGTTGCCCGCACCATCCGAGACGGTGCCACTGACGGTGAAGGTCCTCGCCTGCGCGGTGAAGTCGATGCCCGTGGCGTTCCCGTCCCCGCTGCCGGTCGGGACCGTGGCGCTGCGGGAGGTCGGGTTGAAGGTGTAGTTGGTGAGGGTCGTGGTGATCGTGTACGTGCCGGCCGGCACATTGGTGATCGTGTAGGCGCCGTCTGGGGCAGTGGTGATCGCCGTCCGGGTACCGTCGCTCACCTGGACCCCGGCGAGGCCCACACCGCCCTCGGATACCTGACCCGAGATCGTGTAGAGGGCCTGGATCGCCTCGAAGTTCACATCCGAGGCATCGAAGTCGGGCTGCCCATCACCGTCCATGTCGCGCGGGCCAACGTAGACGTTGCGGTGGTCTGGGTCGAAGCTATACCCGGTGAGTGACGGCACGACGCGGTAGCGTCCGGCCAGCAGGTTGAGGACCTCGTAGACGCCGGTGCCGGCGGTCTGCACCGTCCGCACCAGGTCGCCGGACGACACCTCGTAGACGTTGATCGTCACGCCAGCCACACCAGCCCCCGCGTGTACGGCGGGGCTGGCGGGCCGGCTGGTGACGGTACCGGTGACGGAGTACGTCGGCTCCGGCTCCGTACGGAAGGACCAGGGAACGGTGGTCTTGGGAGCTCCGGCAATGTCGCGGGCCGAGGCCTCGCAGGCGATGCTGGTGTCGTAGGGCAGGGGCCCCGGGTCGTAGGTGACGAGATACGCATTGGGCGCGATCTCCTGGAAGTTGCGGGCCGTCAGCGTTACCGGAGTGCCCATGACACTCAGCGTGATCGAGTCGCGCGCCACGCCCGAGATGGCGTCCTGCACGCGGAAGGAGATCGTCGTGTCAATGGGTACGTTGGTGGCCCCATCGGCCGGGTTGAGGGAGTCGATGACCGGCCCGGTAGTGTCGGCCAGCGTGGTGAAGGAGTAGGTGACGGTGGGCATCACGTTGCCCGCGATGTCACGAACGTCAACCGTCACCACCACGACCTCACCGTAGAGGAAGTCCGTCGGCGGATCGTACAGCACGTTCGTCTGGGTCGGTGTGCCGCTGACCGCGAGAGCCGACGAGACATCCGTGCCCTGCACGGTAACGTGGATGCTGGTCGGATCGATGCCCGACCGGTTGTCCAGCAGATCGAAGGCGATGTTCGTGTTGACCGGCACGTTGGTGGCGCCATCGTCCGGGTTGCGGTTGGCGATGGTCGGCGCCGCGGTGTCGGTAATGGTCAGGAACTCGAACGAGGCGACCATGGTGTTGCCGGCGATGTCGGTGGCCGTGACCCGGACGGTGACGCGCTGGTTGTAGAGGAAGGGGATCGGCGCCTGGTAGTCGACGCGCCGGGACCGAGCGGTGCCGGTGATGACGCAGTCGCTGGTGATGTCGTGCCAAGTGCCGTGATCGGCCGGAGACTGCTTCAGCTCGACCTTGATGTCGGACTTCTGGACTCCCGAACCGTTGCCGTCATCGACCAGGAAGCTGATCGGGGAGTCGAGCACGACGTCCGTCTGCCCGTCGGCCGGACTGGGCGCCGTGAGCACCGGCGGCTCGCGGTCGGCAGTGTTGACGAGGACCCAGTTGACGGTCGCATCGACGTTGGGGACCTCGTCGTAGACGGCAACGGCCACATACTTGTCGCCGTCGGGACCGCCCGTTAGGATGTCGGTGGTCTGCGTGCCGGCCGGCACGGTAGCGACCGGGGTCAGCCGCCGGATCGGCTTGGGCGAGGTCGCGTAGAACACGTTGTAGTGGTCCACATCCACTTGCTTGGGCGTGGTGGTCAGGTTGACCTCGGGGTAGGCGCTCCAGTCGACGTGGACCGTGGTGCCGGCCGGGTCGCAGGCTGCGGTGATCTGGTTCGCTGCTATCGCCGCCGGTGCGATCGTGTCACGCACGCCCGCCTGGTCGGTCACGATGTCGGTCGCGTCGTACGGATCGGTGTAGTTGAGCGTGAGGGTATTGCCGGTCGGTCCTGCCACAACGTTGATCACCCCGTCGCCGGAGGCGCCGGCGCTGCCGAGCGTCGGGATGCCCGCGGTCGGGCTGCGGAAGACGCCCGTGTCGGGCCCGGTCTCGGTCAGGGTGATGATCTCCGTGTCCCCACCGGTCGTGACCGTGACCGTGCAGGTGATCGTATCCTGGACGGTGGAGCTGGCGTTCTGGTCGATATCCTTGATTTGGATGTAGACCGGCAGGCCCTCTTCGTAGGGGTCGTTCGTCGTCTTGAAGGTCGCCTCGGCGAAGAAGCCGCTGGCCACTGAGAAGATCAGTGGGCCCGTCAGCGATCCGGTGGTCGGGTATTGCACGGTGTCGTAGCCGTCGTTCGCCCGGAAGTCGAACTTGTGGGCTCCCGGCGCGAGCGGGGTCGTGAGAACATACTGGTAGTCCTTGCCGTCGAAGGTGTTGAGGTCGGTCGGGTCGACCTCGGTCATCGTCAGCCAGCCGCCACCATCGACCCGCACCTCGACGAAGGCCGCCTGGTGACCGTCGGCATCGGTGAAGGTGACCGTGTAGGTGTACGTGGCCCCCGAGGGCCCACGGAAGGGATTGACGCCGGCGCCGGTGATGCTGAGCACGGGCGGCGTGTTGACCACCACCGGCTCGGGGTACGTATCGGGCGCGGTCTTCGGGAAGCGGCGGTCGGTGTTGCCGTCGCTGCAGAACATATAGTAGTAGTGGTTCCCGACCGGAAGCTGTGTCTCGTACCGGAAGATCGCGCCGTCGCTGTACTTGGTGTCGGTCGGGTTCTCGGGCCACATGTCGTTCGCCTGGCCGTCGAGCCAGACCTGGATGGGCGTGGGTGGGTCGTTCTCGGCATCGGTGTAGACGGCGCGCCACGTCCAGAGCGTCGAGGGCGGCCCGCTGATCGGGTTGCCCTGGGTCGGGCTGAGCCACCGGCGAGTGCCCCCGAAGACATCCTGCAGCTTGGGCCGGGTGTTCTTGACGATCAGCGTCTCGCTGGACCCCATGGGGAAGTTGGTGCTGGCCACCACGTCCTGGGGCGGCTGAGGCGCCTGCCGCAGTTGGACGTAGCTGGCGTCCACCAGGACGACGCTGACCGTCTCGCCGACGGTGGCGTCGGCCGCAAAGTCGTAGGCGACCAGCAGCCCCCGGTCGGCGGTATCATCCACCGTGTAGCTCTTCAGGTCGTCGAAGGTGGCGCTGATCATCGACCCGTTCTGGACGAAGGTCGCGCTGTCTACGAGCACGTCGATCCCGGCGTCATAGACGTTGTTCAGGTTCCGGTCATCGTAGAGCTTGGCCTGGATGTCGCCGGCGCGAGTGCTGGTACCGCCCGCGTCGATGCGGAGGCTGTCCAGGATGACGGAGTCCTGGTTGACGTGGAGCTGCAGACCGAGCATCTCCTGGTCCAGCGTCCCCTGCAGCGCCGAGGCCGGGGCGACGTTCGTGGGTGTGAGAGTGAGGGTGTCGGGCTTCTCGATGATGATGACCTTGTCGTCGTCGGAGCGGGTGGGGAAGCGGTAGGCGCCGGTCAGGCGATCGCGCTCCTGGATCGCGCCCGGGATCTGGGTCTGCATGTACTGGGGCGTGTCCAGCCCGGCGCCCAGGGTGATCGGCGGAGAGGTCTGCGCATGCTCGGACACGTCGTAGGCCACCAGAAGGTTGCGGACGGAGCTCAGCGCGACCCGGAAGGAGAGGTTGCCGAACGTCGCCTGCTGGTTGGCGACGGTGGCGGTCTTCAGCAGGACGTCGGTGCCGGGCACGATGACACCGTCACCGTTGATGTCCTCATACAGCAGGGCGCGGGTCGTGTCGCCATCGGTCTTGCTGCTGCCCGTCTCGTCCACGGTGATCTGGCGCACGACGACATCGCCGGTGGAGATGTTCGGTGCGACGGAGTTGTTGTCGAGCGCCAAGCCTAGAATCGGCACGTTGAGCTCGCCTTGGGGAGCCGTGGGCGGGGCGTAGTTCGTACCGGTGACGATCAGCTCGCGCGGCTGAACGTACAGGTCGGCCTGCATGTTGGCGGAGGCGTCGGAGATCTGGTCCGCCCGGAAGAAGGTGTCGAAGCTCGACCCGGGCTGAATCACACCGGAGCCGGGGGTCGTCTCCAGGCCGTGGCTGCGGGTGTTCGGATCGCCCCACTGGGTGAGGCTTCGGACGTTGAGGGCGCCGGCGGGGAAGGGATCGCCCGCCATGTTGCCCGGACCGTCGCTGTCCTGGTTCTTCTCCAGCTCATAGAGGCCATCGGCCTGCTCGATGATGACGGTGAAGTGGGTGTCATCGTCCTGGCCGAAGCGCTCGTCGATGTGGTAGATGTAGAGGCCTCTGGGCGACGCGTCGCCGAAGTAGGCGGCGCCGTTCCGGTTGCGGTTCTCGACCAGGAAGTACTCGGCGCCATTGGTCAGGTTGCCGGTAGCGAGATCCGGCAGCGCCCTGTAGACCACCGGGTTCTCGAGGATCCCCTCGATCTCGGGGACCGGGGCATCTAGCTTGTCCTGAGGCGCGTAGAGGCCGCTTCCGGGCGGGCTCTCCACGCCGAGCAGCTGGGGCGTGAGCCAGGGGCCGTTCGGGCCGGCGATCATCTTGCACCAGGCGTCGAGGCGTTGCCCGCCCAGGTCATGACCCATCACGGAGTAGGGGTCCATCGCAACCGACTCGAAGTGAGGGGGAGTGCCGCCGCCCGCGTTGTAGTAGAAGTCCGTGTCGTAGAGGTCGGGCAGGCCGAAGCAGTGGCCCATCTCGTGGGCCGTCAAGTGCAGGCCGGCATTCTCCGGGATGACGACCTCGCCGCCGCCGCCGTTAGAGATGAAGTAGGAGTTCCCCGGCGGCGGGTTGGGCCAGGTGAAGAGGATGATGCTGTAAGCGCCGGTGTTGATGCCGTTATCGGCGAGAATGGCGCGGCAGGCGCCCTTCCAGGCCCCGCTAGAGTGCCCCGGCGTGTTGTTGAAGAAGCCGCCGGTGAGTCCGTTCGCATCGTCGTAGACGTCGTGATCGTAGGGGGCGGGGCGGGATATGCGCCGGTTCTCCGGCTCCTGGTCGCCCATGATGTCGTCGACGAACTGCCCAGCGTTCTCCAGGTGCGTGAGCTGGTATGGCCGCGTAAGGCCGATGTCTCCCACGTGGTCGTGGTTATAGTAGCAGAAGCTGAGGAGCCGGTTCCCGATGCGGCTGCTCAGAAGCTCCGAGACGTCGATGGTCGTGCCCAACAGGCCGCCGGCCACGGTGTCGGGCAGCCCGCCGCAGCCGCGGCTCACCAGATTGGCGTCCGTGGTGTAGCCGAAGTAGCCACCGCTCCAACTGTGTGTGGTTGCCCCCCAGTCCGTGAAGTCGACGGCCCAGGGGTCGCCGTCCGCCACCGAGTGGTCCGTCCAGTTGGTGCCGTCGAAGTACTGGAAGTGGCAGCCGGTGAAGGTCACGTGTCGCGTGTCGTCGGGATCGAGATACGTGTTGTCGGGAACCAGCCAATACGGCGGCTGATCGGGGTTGGCGGGATCGGCGTTTCCGGGGAAGTAGAACTGGTAGCTCCCGAAGAGGCCCGCACTCAATCGGCCGTCGTAGCCGATGTCCTCCATCTTGTCTTCGAAGAGCATGGAGAACTGATCGGTGGTGCAGCTGGCGCGGAGGATGTAGTCGTGATCGTCGTTCGGATCGGCGAGGGCCGTGGGCCGGATCATCGGCGTGCCGGGTAGGGCGGTGTAGTCATGCGGGTTCCCGACCGGGGTCACGTCGAGGATGTGGTGGCTGTCCATCCAGGCCGAGATGTCGCTGCGGTTGCCCGGCAACGAGATTCGGCCGTGGGAGTTCTGCCGCCAGTAGTTCGCCAGGCTGTTCGGGTTCGTGGTGTCGAATGCGAAGGTGAACCAGTGATTCAGGAACTCGGTATTGGTCGGGTAGGTCTGGCCCAGGACCTCCGGATGTGGTCCGGCCTGGCCGATGTCCGACCACTGGAGAGACATTCCCTGACGCTCACCGTTGCCCCAGCGGCCGCCGATGGTCCGGCCCGCCTCGGCGTTGTTGTAGCCGGGCGTCAGGTTGAGCGGATGGCCGTGGGAACGGACATAGGGCCACGGCTCGTTGTAGCGCGGCGTGTAGTCATCCCACTGCGGCGTGCGGGTGCCGACGACCAGGACGCGCACGGGAGTGGGGACGACCCTGGCACCGTCTCGGCGAGGGTGCAGGCTGATCTCAAGCAGCTGCTTCTTCTGCTGGGGCGTGAGCTTCCAGTTGAAGTAGCCCTTCTCGTACGCCTCGCGAATCCGGCTTCTCAGGTAGTTGTAGGACCCCGTCCCCCGGAGCCTCTTGAGCAGTTCCTGGAGCTCCCGGCCTTCGTCGGAGCGGGGATCGAGCATCAGGCCGCAGCCGTGGTCCTCAACCTTGGGCGGGCCGGCCTGGGACGCGTCGATGGTGACGTAGTCGGCGATCGCCATCGGGGGCAGGGCGACGGAATCGATGATGGTGGTCCGATTCCGGCGCTCGTACCGGCGGATCATCTGTTCGGCGGCGGCGCGGGACAACTGGCGGCTATCCATGAGCCACTTGAGTGTGTCATCCCGCACCGACCCGAGCTTGATCTCGATGGCGGAGGCCGTACCGGCAAGCACGATGGCAAGGATGATGAAGCTAAGGCCAAGGCCTGCACGGCGCGAAGTGCTGGTCATGGTGAGTAGCTCTCCCCTGGGCACGATGAGGTCTGGCGACCGGGCCGAGCGCGCCTCCCGGCCGGGAGCGCCGGGGGGGCGCGGGGTAGATGGACGGCTATCCGCCGACAACGACCCTCTGGATGGCGCGAGCGCGCTGCCCATCCGAGGCCACCGCATCCAGTACAACCACGTAGACACCGGCCGGCACCTTGGTACCGGCGTCGGACAGCAGATTCCAGGTTGCCTCATTGCGTCCGGCCTGGGCGTCTTGGCCGCGCAGCACCGTGGCGATGGGGACGCCGCTGATGTTGCGGACCTGGACCGAGACCGCGGCGCGCCTGGAAATCGTGTAGCTCACGGTCACCCCAGCCCTCAGGGGCTGAGCCGTGGCGGCCTGGATGACGAGGTTGCCGCCCCGTTCGGGTGTCACCTCGAGGCGGAACAGCCGCTCGCCCCCTGGTCCGCTGTTGTAGGTGTGGGCGCTCAGGGTGCGCGCGTAGAGGCGCTCGCCGGTCGCAACGTCAACCAGGGTGACGCGCAGGTTGGCGGGCACCTGGCTGAGATCAGGCAGACGCACCGTGATCGGCACGTCCTGGAGGTCGGTCGAGACGGCGAACTGCCACACGGTCTGGGCGCTCCGGGCGGGCCGGATGTCGCAGGCCAGCCGGTCCCCGTCGGCGTTGGTGAAGTAGACGTCCACGGCGCCTTGCGACGGGGGCGGGTTGGCCACCTGGAACCGGGCGGGGTTCGCCCGCGCCGCCGCCAGAATGCCGGCCCGGCTGCTCAGATCCGAGGCGCCGGGAGCGCCGGCGACGACGGGGATGACCCAGTTGTTGGCGTCGATCTTCGGTGCGCGCGGCTTCGCCGCAGCCGCCGCCGTGATGCTACGCGGCGGGTTGCTGGTGAGAACCGTAGCGCCGTCGGAGTGGACCCAGAAGCCGGCGCCCCTGGGAATGTTCTTCCGCGCGTTGAGTTCCGGGATGTCGGTCACCAGCTCGTAGTCCCGGGTGCCCGGCACGAGGAGGAAGCCGAAGTCGGCTACCGGTCCGGTCGGCGAGATGGCCAGGAGGGACCACGGCAGATCGACGGGGTAGGGGTCGCCCGCCATGTTGAACCCCGACTGAAGCTCGAACTGGAAGGGATCGGTCGCCCGTACCGCGGTACCGGACACACGCACCGTGGTCGGGGTGGCGAAGCCGACAAAGTAGCCGCGACCGGGGGCCAGATCGAGGATCGGGTTGCTCGGATCGACTGAGGCACGCACGTACTTGTCCGCGCCGGCTCGGTTCGGATCCCACCGGGCGATGTTGTTGGTGCCCAGGGCCGCGACGATGTCCGGGTTCGGTGGTGCGACCGGCACGGCCAGGAAGGAGAGGCCGGCCGCATACGCCTGCGTGAAGAGCTCGTAGGCCAAGAAGTCGTTGTTGATCGAGTTCGGGCCGACGGTCACGTCGAGGCTGGCCGGGTCGAAGCTGAAGCCGGGCTTGGACACGCTGACCGTGTAGGTGCCGGCCGGCAGCCCCTGCAAGGCGTAAGTGCCACCTGCCTCGGTGCGAGCAGAGGCTCGGCGGTGGCCGTCACGCACAGCCGTCACGAGGGCGTCCGCCAGGCGCCCGCCGTCAGAGGTGCTGACTGTGCCCTGGATGGTGAACGTCTCGGGCCCGGCTTCGAAGTCCACGCCGGTGGCGCCGCCACCTCCCGCCACAAGGGTGACAGTCTGCTGTGGCGGCGTGAAGGCGTAGCCGGGGTAACTCGGCTGGACCGTGTAGGTCCCGGCGGGCGAGTCCTTGATCGTGTAACGGCCGCTGGCGTTGGTGACGGCTTCGTTCAGACCGCTCGTCACCCGCACGCCCTCCACGCCGCGCCCGTGAGTCGTGACCCGTCCGCTGATGTCGTATCCGGTGACCGCAGTGAAGTCGATGCCGGGCACCGCGGCATCTTGGACCGTGACGTTGGTCGCGGGCGGCTGGAAGGCGTACCCGCGCTTCTCGGGACGGACCTCATAGCTACCGTTCGTCAGGCCGTTTATCGTGTAGGCGCCGGACGCGTCGCTGACGCCGGAGAGCGCGCCCGCGTAGACCTTGACGCCCTCCAGCGGGCTGGTCTGGCCCTGCCCGTTGTCGAAGCTGATCGTACCCGAGATCGCGTAGGTCGGCGGCGGGTTGATCGTGAACCGGTAGTCCTTGACCACCGTCCTCGGGGTCGGTACGGCCAGATCGCTGACCTCGATGTGGACCTGAACGACGTTGAGCTGGTTGAACGAGGCGCTCGGGGTGAAGACGAAGCGATAGCCGTTCGTGATGGGCGTCTGGTCCATGTTGCCCTGGACTGCCGTCCCCCCGACGGTGGCGGTGAACACGAGGCTCTGGGCGTTGACCCCGGCGCCGGAGTCGGTCGCGCTGAAGGCGATGGTCGTGTCCACAGGCACATCGCGTGCACCGGGCGCCGGGACGAAGTCCGATAGGATCGGCGGTTGGTTGTCCGTAGACTGGACGGGCCCGGCCTCATTGGAGTCAGCCGACTCGTTGATCCCGTCGTACGCCCGTACCACGTAGAAGTAGTCGGTGCCGTCGTCGACGGTCGGATCGGTGTAGGAGGCGGTGCCGGCCGGCACGGAGGCGAGCATGGCTGTGTAGCCGCCCGAGGTCGACGCCCGGTAGATGTGGTACTCGCTGACGTCGTCCGCGCCGGCGCCGTCGTCCGCCGACTTCGTCCAGCTCAGGTTGAGCTGTCGACCGAGGCCGGGGTTCGTCACGGCCAGGTTGGTCGGCGGGGCAGGAGCGATGTTGTCGAGGCCCGTGGCACTGCCGATGTTGCTATCGATCGACTCGTTGGTGCCGTCCCACGCCCTGACGATGTACCAGAGGGGCACGTTCTTGGGCGGCGGGCTCAGCGAGTCCGGACCATCGACGAACGCATAGGACCCCGCGCCAGTGGCCGGGACCTTGAGGGCCAGAACCGGGTTGGCCATGGTGGAGGCGAGGCTGCGGTAGACGCGGTACTCCGTCACGTCGTTGGCGCCGCCGCCGTCATCGTTGCTCGGGTTGAAGTTGCCCTCAACGGCGCCCCCCTGGTCGTTCGGCACATCGGCCACTACCAGCGTCTGGGGCGCCCCAGGCGGCTCGTCGACCCGCGGGCCGGTGTACTGCTTGTCGGGGGCCGTGAAGGGCGGCTTGCGGGCGTTGTCCCGACCATCGTTCGTCAGGAAGTAGTAGCTGTGGGCGGTGCCGGCGACGAGGTCGGTGATCTGGAACTGGAAGGTCGCTCCGTCCGTGTAGTTCGTGTCGCTCGGGTCAACCGGCGGCATCTCGTGGACGCCGCCATCGATGTAGACCCGCACCCAAGCAGGTTCGTTGCCCTGGACACCGGCGTAGACATCGGTGTCCTTGTAGATGATGGTGTAGGTGAAGGTTGTCAGGTGGGTGCCGGCGTCGGGGTCCAGGCCGGGCGACGGCGCCGCAGGCGGGGCGTCGCCGGTCGGGAACAGGAGCTGCGGCGGGGTGTTCTGGGCGACCTTCGGGCCGGGCCACGAGTCGTAGCGAGGCGGTGACCCGCCCGGGTTGGGCGGCCCACTGAAGAGCAGCGGGTCGTTCGGGTTCGCCCTGGGCGGGTAGCTGAGCTCCCCGTCGGTGGCCTGCGCCCGGAAGATGTGGTCGCCGGCCTCGAGCTGGATGGTCGGTGTCTCGAACACGGCGCCGTCGGTGTAGACGATGTCGTTGGGATCGGAGGGCACCATGTCCAGCACCGTCGCCGGAGCGTCGGCCGTGCCGTCGATGCCCAGGCGGATGAGCGCGGGCGGGTCGTTCTCGTCGTCAGTGTAGGTCACGAAGAACCTGAACGGCGTGGCCGTCGTGCCGTCCGAGCCCGTCCCCGGGGCGTCCGGCGTGAACCGGTAGTTGGTCAGCTCGGGAGCGGTGTTCTTCAGGACCTCCGGGCCGGTGAACTCGGAGGTCTGTGGGAACCGAACGCGCTCGCCCTCGACCGAGACATCTGGATTGTCGGGGTAGACCCAATCGCCCCAGTCGTCCCAGAACTCGAAGTAGTACCGGTGCGTGCCCTCGAGCAGCGTGATGAGATTGGCAGTGTCGAAGCGGTAGACGATCCCATCCGCGGCGTTACTGTCCGTGGGGTCCTCTTTGCTCATCGTACCGCGGAACCACTGTAGAATCTCGAAGCGATCACCTGGGGAGATCGGGTCGATCCCCAGGCCGCGAGCGCCCGATGACGTGACCGGGGTCGCCGTAATCGAGGTGGTGTCGTTGGCGGTGATCTCGTACTGGTAGCCGACGACCCTCTGGTTGGCGGCTTCCTCGATGCGAACGAGGTAGCGGTCGTTCGCGTCAACCAGGCTGCCCGCGGGGTACCCGACCCCGGCGGCGGTGGTGTAGTTCAGTCGGCCGGTGGCGACACTGCTGACGTGGTTCTCGCCCTGTGGATCGCCGAAGAGGTCGATCCAGATGAGGGCCTTGTACGGTTCGTCGCCGCGGGCCGCGGGGTTCAGGAGCTGGCCGTCGACATCGGTATAGGTGACGTGGTAGACGAAGTTGTCACCCACGCGACCCGAGGCCGGGGTCACGTCGTTGTTGCTGAGGACGGGGGCGTGGTTGACCCTGAAGGTGTAGTAGTCGTTCGCGCCCTCGGGATCGACCGGGACGCCCATGTCGCTCTGCGGGATGCCGGTGGCCTGGTAGGGGTCGCCGGGGAGCAGGGGGTCCCAGTCCAGGGACTGCCCGCCCGTGATGCTGTCGGTCCAGAGCGGCGGCCGGTTGGGGAACATGGTCGTCCGGGTTCCGTCGCCGGCCACGAAGTAGTAGTTGTAGTCGCCGGCTGCGCCGCCGCCGGGCAACTGATTCGGGGTGGCCTGGAAGCGGAACACCGCGCCGTCCGAGTAGTCCCCATCGGACGGGTCGACCTGCTGCATGGTGTAGCCGGTCCACGGTGTGGGGGCCGTCCCGTGGTCGTTCTTCCGGATCATGACCCGGATGTAGCTTGGCGACTGGCTGGGCTTGCGCCAGTAGTTGGCGAGGAAGGTGAACTGGGTCGACGTCGTCCACTTGCCGCCGGCGAAGGGGGTTGGGCCGGTGGCATCCCAGATGTTGGCCAGGTTCGGTCGGATGGTGTCGTCGTTCGTGTAGTGCGTGGGCTGGCGCGGCCGACCGCCCGGCGGGCTGCCCGGCCCTTCGGGTCCGCTGCCGGGGCCCATGTACCTCTCGAAGGGGCTGATGACATCGGAGAGGTCGTACAGCTTGGTGCCGCTGTTGAACAGCTCGTATTGGATGTTCGGCACCAGGCGCGGTTCGCCGCCCACGATGGACCAGGGAGCCACGTTGCCCTCGCCGACCGACCCCTGCGGGAAGTGCGGGAAGGCACTGAGCACCGGGTTCACATCCGGGTGCTGCATAGAGTCGTAGGGGTACCCGAACGGGTTGACCTCGATGGTGTAGCCTTCGGCGAGGTTGCGCTCCCACCAGTAGGAGGCGTTGCCGAAGCTCCAATAGCGGACGTAGGGGCGCGGATGGACGTAGTCCACGCGGGTCTGGTTCCCGGGCCAACCAACCTGAACGTGCGCTACGCCACGCGGCGGGTGGAAGTCGTCGGAGGCCCAGAACTCGTAGCTGTGGCGTCCCACGTTCAGTGACTCATAGCCGTTGGAGGCGGGGGTGCCGTGGACGCCGGTGGTGTAAATGTCCTGGGTGTCGGGGCCGGCCTGGTCATACCGGAACTGGAAGAGGGGGTCGAGGAAGTTCATGTAGTCGGTCGGCTGGACGGCGTACTTATAGATAACCCCGTCCTGGAACTCGTTGTCATTGGGGTTCTCGCGGAGCATGAAGTGCGGGGAGTTGATGTTGCCGTCGATGATCAGGGCGACCTCGGCCCGCACCTGCGCCTCGTACAGCGGGAAGCCAGCGAGGGGAGCGCCGTGGTAGGAAGAGAACCCTCCGTAGTCTCCGGTGTGGTCGATCCACCAGTCATCGCTCGCCCAGAAGATCCAGGGATAGGCGAAGGGAAGGAGGTAGTCTCCGTAGGGCCAGGCGCTGCCCGCGTCGGCCGCCGTGGGCGCGGCCTCCGGCAGAAGGTCGAAGTTCACGAAGTTGGCGGCCGGGCCAGGCACGGGGGCGTCGGCGCCCCAACGAGGCGGTTGGTTGTTGTTGGGGTCCCCGGGCACTCGGCCGTTGGCGTACTGGACCCTGAAGGTGTAGGTCGAGTCGCCGGCGCCGTTGTCGTTGTCCGGCTGCAGCTGGTTGGGGGTGACCGTCAGCGGGTCAACGCCCGCCGCCGGGCTCTGGTACCACTCGAGGGTATCGGAGTCGTCCCGCGAGGAGTAGAAGAGACCGACGCCCGAGTCCGCGTAGGTGAACTCGGTCGCGCCCTGAGGCAGGAACACGCCATGGAACTGGAAGTCGTTGTAGACGTCGTCCTGGTAGAAGTTCCCCATGCACCAGCTTGAGTGCGGGGAGGGAATCGGGAAGTACTCGACACCGGTGAAGGGACCGATGGTCCAGATGGCGACATGGGAGCTGACGCCGTAGGAGCACACGCCATCCAGGTAGTCGGTGCGGGGCTTAGGGAACAGCGTGAGGCTGGGGTTGAACGGGCCGCCCGCGAGGCTGCCGCTCAGGGTCAGGGAGATCAGGGCGGTGGTGTCGGCGCCGCGGTCGCACTGCACGCGGAACCAGCGCTGGGAGTTGACGGAGCAGTGGACGGGGTAGGCGCCAGCGCCGTCGTAGCACAGTGTGAGGCTCTGTGCGGAGGCAGGGCCGGATGTCAGGACGAAGGAGGTTAGGAGGAGAGCGACGGTGATGGGCACGACAAGCATGTGGTGCAAGGCGCGCTGGGTTGAGCCCACTAGATGATTCCTCCCCGTCGAATACCAGTCTGGCCGGGCGCAGAAAGCACCCGTCCCGGCTGGCGGACGGGCGCGCCCCAGCCAAGATCACAGGCAGCCGTTACGGACTAGGCTACTCTCGCCCTCCCCCTCCTGGGCTGTCGCTCGGGCAGCCTCTGGGGCGAACCGTTGTGGGTAGTGACGGGCGTATTCTACAAGATGCCCCCCGAAAAGTCAACCGACGGAAGGGCGGATTCGCCGCGCCGTTCGGGCGCGATGGATGGCCCGAATGTGCCCAGAACTCAGCCCTGGCGCCGGCCCGCGACAATGGGCGCGCCAGGTCCCTGCGACGCGCGATTGTGACGTGTGTCACTCCGCCCAGAGGACACCCCCAGAGGGCGACTGCCGAAGGGCATCTCCGCCGCGTGTTACGCGTGGAAGGGGCCGCCAGATTGCCTGTTGGCAGCGATCCGGCGCCAGGTGGCACCGAAGAACGCGGCCCACGCCAGCAGAGCCAGCGCAGCCACGAAGGCACAGGCGTAGGCATCCACGTGCCAGGCCTGCAGGGCGTGGAGGCGGTGGGCCACTTGCTCCGCACCACGGATGACGATCGCCATCGCCCCCGCGACGAGACTGAGCACAGTCGCCACGATGAGCAGCACGACCACGGGCCAGCGAGGCAGCGAGGGTCGGAACGGAGGGCGCGGGGGATGGCGGCCGGCAGACGAGCGGTCGGCAGGGAGACTTGGGTCTGGCCGCTGGTTCATGGTCTTTGGCTCAACGTCACGCGCTGCCGGCGAGCCGCCGGTCGATCAGCTCGTTCACGAGGGCCGGATCGGCCTGACCCTTGGTCGCCCGCATCACTTCACCCACCAGGCGGCCCTTGGCCTTCTGCTTGCCGGCGGCGTAGTCCGCCGCCGCCGCGGGGTTGGCGGCGATGGCCTGGTCAATGATCGGGCCCAGCTCGTCCTCGCTGCCCACGACGCCCAGGCCCTGGCCGGCGATGATCGCCTCGGCGCTCTGCCCCGTCTCAAACATGCGGTCAAAGACCGTCTTCGCCATCTTGGTGGTGATCCTGCCGGACTCAACCAGCTCCACGAGCTCAGCGATCCGCCTCGGGGGGAGCGGCGACTGCGCGATGGACAGGCCCCCGGCGTTGAGCAGACGCATCAGGTCGCCCATGACCCAGTTGCTCGCCTGCTTCGGATCGCGGCAGAGGGCGGCCAGGGCCTCGAAGTAGTCGGCGGTTGCCTTGGAGCCTGTGAGCACCTCCGCATCGTACTCGGACAGCCCGTACTCCTCAGTGAAGCGGGCGCGGCGAGTGCGGGGCAGCTCGGGCAGCGTGGTGCGGATCGCCTCGACCCAGTCGGAACTGGGGGCCATGGGCACCAGGTCGGGGTCGGGGAAGTACATGTAGTCCTCCGCCGACTCCTTGGAACGCATGACCTGGGTCTCGTGCTTCTCGACGCTCCAGCGGCGCGTCTCCTGACGCACCGGCTTCCCCTCGGCGAGGCACTGGCGCTGGCGGCGGACCTCGTAGACGAGGGCCTCGTGGACCCCGCGGATCGAGGCAAGGTTCTTGATCTCCACCCGCTCGGTGTGGTCGCCGGTCTCGTCGTCGATGAGGTCGACGGTCGGCTCGCAGCGCATCGCGCCCTCTTCCATGTTGGCATTCGACACGTCAAGGTAGCGCAGCAGCTCTCGGAGGGAGGTGAGGTAGGCGCGAACCTGCTCCGGCGAGGTGAAGTCCGGCTCGGTGACAATCTCCATCAGCGGCACGCCGGCGCGGTTGTACTCCACGAGGCTCGTACCATCGGGGAGATGGAAGTTCTTCCCGGTGTCCTCCTCCAGGTGCACGCGGCGGATGCGGATGGGCGCGATCTCGCCGTCGAGCACGACGTCGATGTGTCCGCCGAAGGTCAGGGGTTCCTCGTACTGGCTGATCTGGTAGTTCTTCGGCATGTCGGGGTAGAAGTAGTTCTTGCGGGCAAAGCGGCAGCGCTCGGCGACCCGGCAATCCAGCGCCAGCCCGGTCTTGATGACCAGCTCGATAGCCTTCCGGTTGGCCACCGGCAGCGTGCCGGGAATCCCCGCGCACACCGGGCAGCACTGCGTGTTGCCCGTCTCCCCGAAAGCGGTGGAGCAACCACAGAACATCTTGCTCTCGGTGAGGAGCTGGGCGTGGACTTCAAGGCCGATGCGAGGTCGGTAGGCCATCCTGGGCTCCCTGGACGGGGGTCAGACGGCGTTGCCGGTCGGAGACCGACCGGCCTACGCGGACGGCGGTGAGGCGCTAGCCGAGCGGCGGCTTGGCGCCGACGAACCCCGCCTGCTGCTCGTAGGCGTAGCCGACGCGAAGGAGCGTTTCCTCCGCGAACGGCCGCCCCATCATCTGCAGGCCGACCGGGAGGCCGTCCGAGTAGCCGCACGGGACGCTGAGCGCCGGGATGCCGGCGAGGTTAACCGGTATGGTGCAGATGTCGGCCATCTTCATGGCGAGCGGGTCGTCGACTCGTTCGCCGATCCTGAAGGCAACGGTGGGCGACGTCGGCGAGAGCAGCAGGTCGAAGCGCTCGAAGGCGCGATCGAAGTCCCGGCGGATCAGCGTGCGCACCTTCAGCGCCTTCAGGTAGTAGGCGTCGTAGTAGCCCTTGCTGAGAACGTAGGTGCCTTTCGTGATGCGCAGGCGCACCTCGGGCCCGAAGCCCTCCGCGCGGGTCTTGGCGAACATGTCCTCGTAGTCGTCGACGGGCCCATCCGTGCGATGGCCGTAACGCACGCCGTCGTAGCGCGCGAGGTTTGAGCTGCACTCGGCCGGGGCGATGATGTAGTAGACGGGCAGCGCATACTCGCAGTGCGGCAGGTCCGCCTCCTCGCACTCGACGCCGAGCCCGGAGAGGACGTCGATCGCCTCCTCGACGCACTCGCGCACGCCCGGCTCGGTGCCCTCCCCCATCAGCTCCTTCACGACGCCGGCGCGCAAGCCCCTCGGGTCCCCCGTAAGGGACCCGACGTAGTCCGCCACGGGGAGATCGGCCGCCGTCGAGTCGCGCGGGTCGGTGCCGGCGATCACCTGCAGGAGGAGAGCGCAATCGCGCACGTCCTTGGTCAGCGGGCCGATCTGGTCGAGGCTCGATGCGTAGGCGACCAGACCGTAACGACTGACCCGCCCGTAGGTGGGCTTGAGGCCCACGATGCCGCACACCGAGGCCGGCTGGCGGATGGACCCCCCGGTGTCGGTTCCCAGAGCGAGGAACGCCTCATCCGCCGCCACTGCCGCCGCCGAACCGCCGCTTGACCCGCCAGGAATGCGCTCGAGGTCCCAGGGGTTGCGGGTGACCTTGAAGGCGGAGTTCTCGGTAGACGAGCCCATGGCGAACTCGTCCATGTTCGTCTTGCCGAGGAGCGGCAGGCCCGCCTGACGACAGCGCTCGACCACGGTCGCGTCGTACGGCGGGACGAAGTCGGCGAGGATTCTGGAACCGCAGGTCGTGCGGACGCCGTTCGAGCAGATGACGTCCTTCAGGGCGTAGGGGACGCCCGCCAGCGGGGGGAGCGCCTCGCCCCGGGCGCGGGCTTGGTCGACCCGCCGCGCCTGCTCGAGTGCGAGCTCCTTGGTGAGAAGCAGGTAGGCGTCGACCTGCTCCTCGATGGCCTCGATCCGGGCGAACTGGCTCTCGGTCGCCTCGACGGAAGACACCTCCTTCCGGGCGAGCAGGTCGGCCAGTTCATGCGCGGTGAGTTCGTGAAGCGCCACAGCTTGCCTCCGGGAAAGGCCGGAGTCAACCTTCGACGATCCGGGGCACGCGGAAGAACTCCTCCGCGCGGTCCGGCGCGTTCTGCAGGACGGCCTCGAGGGGCAGGGAGTCCTGCCGGGCATCCTCGCGGAACACGTTGACCATGGGGATGGCGTGCGACGTCGGCTCCACGTCCCGGGTGTCGAGCTTCTGGAGCTCCGCGAAGTGATCCAGGATTCGGTTCAGCTCGCGCCGCAGCCGCTCGAGCTCCTCCTCCGAGACGGCGAGGTGGGCCAACTCGGCGACGTGGGCGACATCGTCTCGGGTGACGCGTTCCATGGTCCAGCCGCCTCCGTGGGGACGTCGCGTCATCATAGCAAATGGCTTCCTGCAGCGTCAAGGCGAACGGCGTGGGCACACACCGCGAACACTACTTCGGCGTGATCTTCAGCCCGAAGGCGTGGTCGCAGGGCCTTAGGTCGGGCAGCTTCACCTTCAGCCCGTGCTTGCCGCGCAACCACTTGACCGGCGCGCCGGAACCCAGGAGCTGCACTCCGCCGATCTCACCCGGATACAGCCGAAGGTTCGGGCCGAGCGACTGCAGGGTCGTCTCGCCGCCCTCGGGCCAGCCGAGGATGATGGCGTAGAGCACGTTGCCCTTGGTGGTGAAACGGACGTCCTGCCCCGTGAAGGCCTGCCGGGCGGTATCCGTGAAGCCGCCGGCGCCGATCATGGTCGGGCCCTCGCCGTAGACCTTCCAGGGACGCGTCCCGTAGATCGCCTCCCCGTTCACCCACAGCCAACGGCCGATCTCGCGCAGAATCCGCTCGTCCTCGTCCGGGATGGCGCCGTCGGGCTTCGGGCCGACATTGAGCAAGAGCGCGCCGTTCTTGCTGACGATGTCGACGAGGTCGCCGACGATCGAGCCGGCCGTCTTGTAATCCTGGTCGGTGATGTACCCCCACGAGTTCCTGGAGACGGCAGTATCCGTCTGCCAGAAGTGGGGGTTGATGTCCGAGAGCTGCCCGCGCTCGACATCGAACACGGCGGCCTTCGGCGGGTAGGCTTCGTTCTTGTAGTTGATGGCGACACCCCGCCCCCACTCTACGCCTCGGTTGTAGTAGTAAGCGGCGAACTTCTGAAGGTATGGCCGGAAGGCCGGCTGCTCGATCCACCAGTCGAACCAGACGAGCTGGGGCTGGTACTTGTCGGCCAGCTCGCACGTGCGGGCCAGCCAGTCGTCCAGGAACTCCTGGTTGGGCGGCAGGGCGCTCGGCTGAGCGGGTCCATACAGGCCCGCGTAGCGCGGGTCCTGCACGTCGGAGTCGAACTTCATGCCACCATCGAAGAACCACCAGTGCTCCGCCCGGTGACTGGAGAGGCCGAACACCAGCCACTGCCTGCGCACGGCCTCGGCCAGCTCCCCGATGAGGTCGCGCTTCGGGCCCATCTTCGCCGCGCACCAGTCGGACAGGCCGCAGTCGTACATCGCGAACCCGTCATGGTGCTCCGCGACGGGCACCACGAACTTGGCCCCTGCCTGGCGGAAGAGGTTGGCCCAGTGGTCGGGGTCGTACTTCTCCGCGGTGAACATCGGGATGAAGTCCTTGTAGCCGAACTGAGCCTGCGGCCCGTATGTCGCCACGTGGTGCTCGAACTCGCGCGTGCCCTGCTGGTACATGTTCCGGGGATACCACTCGTTGGCGAAGGCCGGGACCGAGTAGAGCCCCCAGTGGATGAAGATGCCGAACTTGCCGTCGAGGTACCAGTCGGGCACCTGGTAGGTCTCAAGCGATTGCCACGTGGGCTGGAACGGCCCATCAGGGATCGACGGACTCATGTGAGCCTCCCTGGTCAAGCAGTGGGGACCGGTTCGCTGGGTGCCGCGAGCGGACCTTGCCCAGGGCTACCGGTACTCGGCCTTCATCAGCTTGAGGTCGTCCGGAGTGTAGAGCGTCCAGACGTCATAGCCCGAGAATTCGGTGAGCTTGTCGTGGAACAGCTTCAGCTTGCTCCAGTTGTCCGTGGGGCGCTCGCTCTCGGGGAGCGAGAGGAAGTAGCGGAAGGTCCGCTTGAAGGGCTCCCACCCGATCTTCTGGCGGATGAGGATCATCTTGTACTGGAACCCGTCGTTGCTGGCCACCCGCTTGGCGGGGCCGGGGTCGAGCCAGGCCTTCTCGTAGCTTATGCCGGAATCGGTCTTCCAGTAGCGAATCTGGTCGGCGCCGACGTAGTCGTCGATCCGCGCGTTCAGCGTTTCCATGACGTAGTAGAGCTTGAAGTTGGCCCAGAACTCCCCGTGGAAGTTCCACGAGCCATCCTCGTCGAAGTCGTGCCCGATCTCATGGACGAGGCCGAAGCTCCAGTCGTCCTTCTCGTCAGCGGCCCGCAACATCTCCTGAACGTAACGCTGGTGCCAGTAGATGGGGTTGCCGGCGACGGCATAGCCTCCGGGGTACCACATGGAGGAGTAGATGCCGATCTTGGCGCCTCCGAAGGGCGCATGGCCGACGAGGTCCGCCATGGCCTCGTACGCCGCGTCGAGGTGAGCGACCCAACGGTCGTAGTGTTCGGGAGTGATGGTCGCGGCGTCATCGTCGTACAGATTCAGGTAGATGTGCTGGCCCTCGCGGCGGGTGACCTGCGGGTTGCGTGTCAGGGCGAGGCTATCGAAGTACGCCTTGCCTTTGACCGTACTGTTCCAGTGACCGAGACGGCATCCGATCTCGATGCTGCCGGACTCGCCGGTGACGAAGTCCACCTGGAAGTCCGCCCAGTCGAACGAGCCCTTGGACCGCTCGACATCCGAAGAGCAGCCGAACACCCCAAGCTGGCAGAGGTTGGCGCCGACCCAGGCGCCCTGCTCGACCAGCTCAACGTTCTCGGCGCGAATCTGGCCTCGGAGGAGATACCCGGTTCGCGGCTCAAGCTGGAGTGTCTGCTTCCACCAGGCGTCGTTCGGCTCGCCGCCGGTGGTGATGCTGATGCAGCGCGACCCGCCGACGCCGCCCGCCGGCTCCCAGGCGAAGACGGAGCGTTCGGGCTGCCAGGCATCATGGGTCCACGCTTCGGGCGCGCCGTTCGCGCCCTGCTCGAAGTCGCCATTGCGCAGCAGGTTGTCGCCGGGCGCAGGCGGGTCGGCGCACGAGCTTCGGGCAAGCGCAAGGCTCATGGCTGGCAGTAGCAGGCCAACGGCTGCCCATCCGGCACTCATGGCGTGTCAACTCCCTCCTGGAATCGCGGTCGCCTCGGGGGGGGTAGAACCAGGGACAGTCACCCATTTCCAGAAAGCGAATCCGGGCTTTCCAGAAATAGGTGATTGTCCCTGGTTCTACCGTTCCGTCTGTGCCAGTTGCGTCCCCGCCGCTCAGTTGCCTGCGATGGCCGTCTTCGCGCGATCGACCCTGATGCCGAGGGACTGGAACCAGGGGAAGAGATCGCGCCCCAGGGCGATGCTGAGCACCGCGACCGAGTCGTCCGCCGTGTACTGCTTCACCTTCTGCGGATCGATGAGCTTGCGCTTGGTCTCGAAGTAGCGGGCGAGGATGTCGGGCTTCTCCTTCCGCAGCTCCTCGAAGATCCACATCGGCTTGGCCATGGCGACGACGTGCGGCACCGGCCCGCTCTGTCCGGTGAGGTCGCACTTCGTCAGGTCCGGATCGTGCTGCCTGGCGCCGTCGATCCAGCCCTTGAGCGTGGCGTCGGCATCGGCGTTCAGGCCCAGCTCGCGGCCGACCAGGATGCCGACGTAGGTGGCGATACCCTCGTTCCAGAGGGGCTCCGGGAAGGGCAGCACCCACGAGTGCGTGGCCTCGTGGGAGAGTAGCTCCACCATGCCGTACTGCTTCCGGGGGAAGTCGCCCCACCAGATGCCGATGCCGATGGCGGCGCCGCTCGAGAAGCCGCCGCCGCCCGTGGCGAGCAGGATGAGGTTCGTCAGCATGCCGGGCGCTGGGGAAACTCCCAGAATGCGCTCGACCGTGGGCCGGACGCGGGAGTAGACGCCCACTGTGGCATCGGCGTAGGGCTGCAGGTACTCGCTGGTGTCGATGTTGAGTCCGTCTCGGGTGAGGTGGATCTCCGGTGCCTGGCCCTGCGGAGGGCGGTCGGCGGAGACAGGCTTGCCCTTCGCGAGGTCCTGGAGGAGAGGCGTCCACCACTCGGCGTTGATGGGGTCCTTGGCGTCCGGCTGACGGCCGACGAGGCCACGGGAGGCGAGGAGGAGCTGCCCCTTTCCCACCGACTTACGTACCATCACTAACGCGCCGTTCGCGTCGCGCATGAGGACCTGCCACTGAGTCGGGTCCTCCACATAGATCGTGCGGCCTCCGTAGTACGTGACCGCCTCCGCTTTCAACTCCGGGGCAGGCTGCAGGGCCTCTTTCGCTACTGCGCCGACGAACTGCGCGCCGAAGGGCCGCGTGAGACCGTTGAGGCGGTAGTCCTCCTCGTCGCGGAACTCCGCGTAGTCGCCCAGGACCAACACGCCTCCTCCCTCTTCGAGGAATCGCCGGACGGCCTCTCTGTCCTCCATCAGGTACGGGCAGGGGGAGGCGCCGGACTGGAGGACGAGGAGGTTGACGTTCGTGACATCGCACTTGTGGAGGGTGCCCCAGTTGCGGGCATCGGCGCCGCCCGGGAGGTAGTTGGCGGCGAAGCGGCCGTCGAAGTAGAAGGTGAACTCGTGCGAGATGTCGGTGACGGAATGGACGCGCGTCTGGGCCAGACCCGGCGCGACCAGGCCAGCGAGCAGCAGCAACCCGAGCAACCGGTCGAGTGCGGTCATGTGGGCTCCCGTGCAGAACGCCGGTGTCAGTCGCGGCCCTTCGGCAAGCTCAGGCCAGGGAGCGGCGAACCTGCGCGACGGCGGTGTTACTGAGTCTCGTGCATGTCAGGAGACCTGGTACAGTCCACGCGGCGCCCAAACGGCGGGCGCCTTGGTACAGTCCCGGTTTCCTGACATGCACGAGACTCAGTAGCCGGCCGTGAGGGGCTGCCCGCTGAACGCGGCGCCGTACTCGGCGATGGGCGGCTGGCCGTGCAGGTCCACGTACTCCCGATCGAGCCAGCAGCCGAAGGACGTCACGCGGCGGAAGCCCTTCGAAGCGTAGAACTCGAGGTCCGCCGCGAGCACGTTCGGGTGCCAAGGAATCTTCACCGGCGGGCGCTTCCAGCCGGAGTGGCGCGACGAGTCCATCCAGTACTCGAGCACCTGCGCGTGCTCGTCAACGCCGAACCAGGCGATCACCGCGTCGAGCGCGTCGAGCAGCCGCGCGTGGGACTCGATGGTGCGGTCGGTGATCGGCCGATCCCATTGCCGTTCGATGGGTGCGAACTCGAGGAAGCAGCCCTCTTCGGGCCGCACCTGGGTCGGCGGTTCGAGGGTGGGGTGGTAGGCGAGCGCGGCGGCGCGCGCCTGGGGGTCGAAGGCCCTCAGCGCGCGCAGGATGGTGTTCGTAGCCAGGAGCGCCTGGTCGGCGTCGTTCAGCCCGCGGCACTGCGGGCAGCGGCACCACGGCCTCCCATCGTCGGGCCAGTAGTAGTAACGGTGGGTGGTGGGTGTCAACTGCCTGGACAGTGTGACGGCGTTCTCGCCGATGACCTCCAATGCCTCGGGGCTCGAGGGGCAGAGGTTCCAGTCGGGCACGCGCTCGCCGGACTCGTCCATGCGGAACAGGTCCGGGTTGCGGTCGTACAGCGCCCGTGGTAGGAGGTCATACAGCGCGTGCAGCTCGTACTCGACCTCGAGCCCGAGCGCGACGCAACGGGCAACGACCGACTGCATGGTCTCAGCCCGCAGAAGGTCGATCGGGTGGGCCGGTGGCACTGCGTGGAGGCCCATGACGTTCAGGTCCGCTGCCGCAGCCGTCTCCGGCCAGGCGGGGAGGGAGAAGTCGTCGGGGATCAGGACGATACCGCGGGCCTGGAAGGGTGAGTGCACCACCTACCCCCTCGTGTCGGCGGCGAGTCGGTGGCGTGTTCCACACGAAGACGGGGGGCACCTCTCGGGAGGCCAACGGCGTGGTGGGGGGTGATCCCTACGCCGGGGGTGGCGGGGCCGGCTGCTTGCCCGTTCTGTGGGTCAGGGAGAGGTGGATGGCACAGGCGATGGGCAGCCCGGCGATCAGCACCCATGGGCCCGACAGCCTCCAGGCCACATGGAGGATGACCGCGAGGCCCGCGCCGGCGTAGAACACCACCACCGTGGGCCCGACGCAGGTGCTCAGGAGCTCCCGCCAGCTCGTCCCGGAGGCCAGGTGGGTGATCGTCGCGACGAGGCTTGCGTTGACCAGGTAGTATGCTGTGGCTGCCACGAACGCCGGTACCGCAAGGCCCTCGGCGCTGAACGTGTCGTGCCTTCCCCCTGCCAGAGCGAAGACTTGGCCGGCGACCCAGGCGGTGATCACGAGACTCGCGACCGCGAAGATCATCGCCGCCGGTTGACGCTGATGTCGCTCCGGCGACAGCACCATGGCGGCCAGGCCCCCCAGGGCGCCTACCACGCACGCTTCCGGGGTGCCCAGGTGTACGAGGGAGGCAAGGACTACCAGGGAGCCGATGGACACCGTCCCGACGAGGTCCGATACACGGAGGGTCCGCGAGCCGGCCACCAGCACCGCCAGCGCCGCAACCAGGAGGTCAACGGGGGCCGCGACCCGGTGGCCCGCCCAGACCACCGCCAGAAGCCCCGTCGCCAGCACAGCGGCGGCGCCGACCAAGCAGGTAACGGAGAGGGGAACGGGGATGGCGGCAGAGCGATCCTGCTCGTCCGTCCCGTAGCCGACAGCCACTCGTTTTTCCCCCGGAATGGCGACTGGTGGCGTTGCTCTGCGTACCTGCATACCCCGCGGCATGTGGGGGAAGCTCTCCAAAGCACAAGGGAGATGCAACGTTCAGCGCACTGCCCAACCGTGTCCACAAGGCCCGGGACCGAGGGGAGGCATAGGTGACGGAGCCACGTCGGGGGCGAGGATGATCCGCGTCGCGCTAGGGAGCCAGTTCCTCTCGGACATACCGGGGGCTGCCGGTGAGGTGCAGGCTGACCCGTCGGGTGCCAGCGGCCACGGGCTGCTCGCCGCCCTGGACGCTGATGAGCGTCACGCGGGTGGCCGTGAGAGGCAGCGAGACATCGGCTTCGCCCTTCTCCGCCCACAGGACTGTCACCCGCCGCGTAGGGCTCGCGAAGCGGCACGCCCGGACACCGGCCCCCAGCGTGAGCGGGCCGGCGTACTCGGTGCCATAGAGGTTCTCGGTCATCGTCTTGAAGGCGAAGTACGAGGGTTTGGGCTCGCCAATGGGAGTGGCCGGGCTTACCCGGTGGTCGAAGCGGAACAGGCCCATCCACATGATCATGTCCGTCCGCTTGCTGCCGTAGGGCTTCTCGTCCAGCTCGAACGTCCAGCAGAGCTTGTCGATGCTGTTGGCGATCGAGAGCACGAAGATCCGGACGAGGTTGTTCGCTTGGCGAGCTTCGTCCGTGCCGGGGAGACCCGAGGACGCTCCGCCGCCCTCACTGCACATGATCGGCTTCTCGCTGTCGCCGTACTGGGTCATCAGCGCCCGCAGCCGCCCGAACAGCGTCTCCGGCTGCTGTTCCTCGAATGGCGAGGTGACGGCGTAGTAGTGTACGTTCATCACGTCGAAGCTGTCGGCGGCGCCTTCGTCGTAGCAACGGCCGATGAAGTCCAGGTCGACCCCGGCCGTCTCCATGCCCACCACGCGGCAGTCGGGGTCGCCCGCCTTGGCGCCCTCATAGGCAGCGCGCTGGTAGGCGGCGTATGACTCGGCATGGGGCCGGCTGGCCCAGTAGCCCTCGGGGAAGCCGAAGACCGTGTCGCGGGCAACGTTCGGCTCGATCCACGGCAGCCACCAGTCGGTGCGCCCCCGGCAGTGTGCCGCGACCTCGCGGAAGAATGCGCGCGCGTCGTCCAGGCGGTCGGGGCCGTACGTGAACCTCCCCCGATGGCTCGGCCGCACCCACTCCGGTGTGCCCCAGAAGGTCACCGTCAGGTTCACGCCGGCGTCCTGGGCGCGCTTCATGCGGTCCTCGGCGAGCTGCCACTGGAACACGCCGGGGGCGGGGTTGATCGTCCCCCAGTCCCAGTAGTCGCTGTACCACCTGGCCCCCGCCCGGCCGAGCTCCCGAGCGTAGGTCAGCCCCTGCCCGAACATGCCGAAGGGGGAGTTCCTGTCGCCGATGATGCCACGCGGCGTGCAGAAGCCTCGCCGAAGGGAGGTGACTCGGTTCCCCTCCTGGTCGAGGGCTTCGACCGCGTAGTAGTAGTACGTCATGGGCTGCAGGCCGGTGAGACAGACGCGGTGTCGGACAGCGGGGCGCGTCGAGGCTGGCAGCGTGTGGGCGAGTCCGAGGGCCGAAAGCCCGTACCTCAGCGTGCAGGTGCACTGCTCGTCCGTGCGCCACTCGATGACGGCCTCGTGAGCCGTGCGCGAGGCCACGCGTATGTCACTGACCGCCGGAGCGGAGGTGGCGACGACGAACTGCGCAGCCGGGCTGAACGGGCTACGAAAGCACGAGTCGCCGCTGGGGAGGGCCTTGACACGCCAGTAGTACGAGCCGTCGGCCAACGCGCTGGGGATGGTCAGGCGAGTAGAGGTGATGTTGGCGAGCGTCACGGTGCCATGGCTGAAGTCGGGCTCCGTGGAGTACTGCACGGTGAACCGATCCGTGTTCCCAGGGCCACGCCAGCGTAGCTCGGGGCGGGAGGTTGCCACTTGCTCGCCGTGGTCCGGCCCGATGAGCGAGGGCAGCGCGGCCAGGGCGGCGGCGTCGAAGGTCCAGCTACATGCCAGCCTGTCAGCGCCGGGCGCGTGGGGGGCCGGATCGCGCAGGATGAACCTCAGCGTGTGGCGACCAACCTGGAGATGCTGTGGCGGCCCATAGGCCCAGACGCACGTGGCGCGGTCCCCGTAGCGTGGGCCCTCAATCGTGAGGGTCTTGGTCGCCTGGAAGGGCCCGCGGCCGTCGATCGAGCACCAGTAGTCGCTCCAGTAGTGGGGCTGGGGGTAGAGGCCGGCGGCGAAGTACGGGACGTAGTCCGCTTCCTGGCTGACGCCGAACTCGAACTCCGCCCACCACGATGGGCGCTCGGTCGAGGGGCGCGTCTCCTTGACCTCGATGCGACTCCCGCCGTAGCACTGGGGGTCATCGACCTGCCGGAAGCCGGATGGAGGCTTCGCGCTCGCCCCCTTACCCGACGGGCCGAGCAGCGCGCCGCCGGTGTTCGTCATCGCGGCGGAGTCGATCCAGATGTCGTGGCGCGGCGCGGGGACGAGGTAGAGCTCCTGGGTGGTCGGAGCGGTGTCGGTGACGCTTACGAACCACCCGGTTGCGCCGCCGAAGCCGGGCTTGGCCGCGCGGAGCCAGTAGGCCCTCTCGCCAGAGGGCAGATCGCTGAAAGCGAAGCGGCCCCGGGCATCCGCGACCGTCTGTCGGGTCACCAGGCTGTTGTAGCCATCCATCGAGTTGTAGATCTCGACCCGGGCGCCCGACACGGGCATGAAGGTCGGGAGAAGGAGCACCTCGCCCTTGATGGCGTTGCCGGCGGTCCGCCCCTGCAGCCGGAGGTTGCGGAAGTCGGCGGTGACGCCGTAGGTGGCAAGGCCAACGCTGCCGGGCTCGTAGTCGGGGGCGTCGTAGTCGAGGTAGGTCGCGCCATTCACCTGCACCGTGAAGTGGGCGCCCTTCACCGTCACCGTCAGCTTGACGAACCGGCCGGCCTTGATGTCCGCGGCGGCACTCGTCAGCCTGGCCGCGAGGATGTGGCCGCCGTAGAACAGCTCGACCTCCCCCGTGTACCGCAGGTAGACGAGGTGCCCCTGCTTCCCGCCGGTGCTATCGCCGCCGACGATGACCCCGAACCAGTCGGCCGGGAGGGGGCCGAAGTTGGTGATCCGGGCCTCGACCTCGACCTGGAGGTCCCCCACGACTACACCGGGCAGATACGTCTCGCCATTGCCGGCGATGTGGTAGAGGCCGTCGCGGCGCTGCCAGTCGCCCTGCGTGGGCTGCCAGAGGACCTTACTGGAGCCGTCCAATGGGTCAGACAGGACGAGATCAGCCGCCCCTGCCTCCGGAGGGAGGACGAGCACCAGCGCCGTGACCCAGGCAGACACCTTGCTCACTGGGGCAACCTCCACTCGAGCACGCCCCCAGACATGCCTTCTGGTAGCTGCGCGACCAGTCGGATGCCCTTGGTCTCCACCGGGTCGAAGGTCACGCGGTTGAACGTGTCCTTGGCGACGCGGTAGGATGAGGCGCCGGTCACCGGCCGCCATTCGCTGCCGTCGAGCCACTGGACCTCCCAGGACTGCGGCACCCGGCACCCCCCGTTTGGCCCATCGTCGAACCAGTAGACCTCAGCGCACGAGATGCGCTGGGGCTCGGCGAAGCTCAGGCTGACCCACTCCGTTCCGCCCTTGTGGTCCCACCAGGTGAACCGGGGCACCGACAGGTCGCCGGAGCCCCGGGGGGCTATCCCGTCGTTGATCGCCCGGAGGTCGTCGTGGACGAACGAAGCCGCGGGCTCGCCGTCCTGGGCCACGGTGCGCGGCAGCTTTAGGTCGGCGAGCGCGGGACATTCGGGAATCCACACCGTCATCTCGCCGGGCGCGCGATTGTCCCAGGCGTAGTAGGGGACGGCCGTGAGGGTCGTCGGCTGGTCCTCGGCGACCGGTTGGTACAGGACGCCCTCCCAGTCGACCGGCGCCCGCCTCACCCCGCGGGCGTGCAGCACCATGACTCCGCCGAGCAGGCCGCTGTCGAGGCGCGCCTCGATGCGTGCCTCGCGCGGCAGCGCGAGGTCGCGGACGCTCCGGCCATTGTCGGCGGCCTCCAGACAGTACACGACAGGCCCTCGGCGCAAGGCCACCCGCCCCACGTCGGCGGCTACACCCGGGTTGGCCGCGACCCGTTGCGGCGGCATCGGGAGGTTGAGGCGGATGACATCGCCCTGCTGCCACTCGCGGTGGAGGCGCAGGTACCCGTTGTCACCCGGCGTGGAGTCCACAGACTGCTCGTTCACCCTCGCCGTCGCGCCCTCGCACCATCCGGGGATTCGCAGGTTGATACCGAAGGCCCGGGGTCGGCCGGGGTTGACGGTCAGCTTGACCGCACCGAACCAGGGGTAGTCGGTCTCCTGGATCAGCTCCACCTTGCCTGTCTCGAGCTTCACGCTCGCCTGGCTGCCCGCATACAGGTTGACCCACACACCCTCCGGTGAGGTGGCGTACACCATGCCGCCCACCTGCGGGATGATCCGCAGCACGTTCGGTGGGCAGCAGGCGCAGCCGAACCACGGCGCTCGGTGGTGGTTGCCTCGGCTGGCGAGAGGGTTCACGTAGAAGAACCGGTCGCCGGAGAGCGACACGCCGGAGATCATCCCGTTGTAGAGCACCTGCTCCAGGACGTCGGCGCACTCCCGGCGGCCGTGGAGCAGCGCCATCCGATGGCTCCAGAGGGCCAGACCGATGCCGGCGCAGGTCTCCGCGTAGGAGGTGTCGTTCGGGAGGTCGTAGGCGGTGGTGAAGCCCTCGTTGTGGGAGGAGGGCCCGATGCCACCGGTCACGTAGAGCTTGTGCTGCGTGAGGTCCGCCCACACCCGGTCGAGCATCCCGAGCAGCGCCTCCTCACCCGTCTGGCGAGCGATGTCGGCAACGCCGCAGTAGAGGTACATCGCCCGCACGGCGTGCCCGACGACCTCCGTCTGCTCGCGAACCGGGATGTGGTCCTGGGCGTACTCCGGGCCGCCGTGCCCGCGCTGGTCGATGAACCACTGCGCGAGCTTGAGGTAGCGCTCCTCGCCGGTTGCCTCGTACAGCTTGACGAGCGCCAGCTCGGTCTCCTCATGCTCGGGGACGCCGATCAACCGGTCGTCGCCGAAGACGTGGTCGATGTTGTCGGCGACGCGGATGGCGACCTCCAGCAGGCTGCGCTTCCCCGTCGCGCGGTAGTGAGCGACCCCCGCCTCGATCAGGTGGCCGGCGCAGTACAACTCGTGCTTGTGCGGCTCCTTCCACCGGTTGTTCGGCTCGACAAGTGTGAAGTAGCTGTTCAAGTACCCGTCGGGCTGCTGAGCCGCGGCGATCTTAGCGATGAGGGCGTCAAGGGTCTCGTCGCGCTTGGGATCGGGGTGGAGGGCCAGCAGGTATGCGGCGCCCTCGACCACCTTGTACACGTCGGAGTCGTTGAAGTAGATGCCCTCGAACTGGCCCTGTCTGAGACCGGCGGCGATCTCGAAGTTGGCAATGCGCCCCGTCTCCTCGCACATCCTGAGGTTGTGAGGCAAGGTGACCGTCCGGTCGATCTCGAGCCGCGGGGCCCAGAAGCGGTCGGTGAGCTTGACATCGGTGGATGGCACCGGCGTGAGCGGCGCCCGCCGCTCGGCGGTCTGCGCCGGCGCACACACCAGGACCAGGACGACCAGCCCGATCAGACAGAGAGCGTGCTCGGCCGGACCAAGCATGTCAGTGGACCTCCGAACGTGGCGAGCGATACGAGAGGGCTGACAGTTCGGGTCACGCGCCGGGGTGACCTCCCCCACGTCCCCCAGGAGGGCACAGGCGGCGAGGAGAAGGCCGACCTGGGAGGCTCGGCACATGCCAGACACGTTCGATAGGCTCTTCCCGGCCGATGTCCTGTCCAAGCGGGAGCGCGTCGAGCGCACCCTCGCCCTCCAGCCGGTTGACCGGGTGGTCCTGCATGACCAGGTGAGCTACAACCCCGGCGTCATCTCGCTCTACGCGGGGCGCGGCATCCACGGGTTCGGCTACACGCTGGAGGACGTCTGCAGCGTCATCCGCCAGACCCTCGACGCGTGCTTCCCGCCCGTCGCGCCCTGCGGCACGGCGCGCGTGACCGACGAGGAGGGCTTCGTCACCCAGCACGACAACTGGACCTCGTGGACGGTCAGCCGGCCGTTCGACGACGTCGCCGGCGCTCGGGAGTACCTTCTGCGCCGGACCGACGCCCTGCGGGAGGCGCCCTTCGACCCCGAGGGCGTTCGCCGTTCGTTCCGCGACGACATGACGCGGCTGCAGTTGCTCGTCGGCGACACGGTCATCATCGACACGAGCAGCTCGGTCGGCCTGTGCCCGTGTTGGTCGCGCGTCGGGCTCGCGCTCTTCGCGTACCTCTACGCCGACCACCCGGAGGTCGTCGCCCACTTCATCGAGGCGTATGTCAGCCACGAGATCCGTCGCGTGCACGCCATCGCCGATCCCGCGCTTTCACCGGTCATCCTGATCGCCGATGACCTCGCTACGAAGCAGGGCCCGATCTTCAGCCCGGAGTTCCTGCGGCGGGAGCACTTCCCGCCACTGCGCCGGCTGGTTGAGGCCTGGCACAGCCACGGGCTGAGGGTCCTGTACCACAGCGATGGCAACTGGAAGGCCGTGATCCCGGACCTCGTGGCCTGCAGGGCCGATGGCTTCTACTGCCTCGAGCCCTCGATCGGCATGGACATCGTCGAGCTGAAGCGCAGCCGGCCACAGCTTGCCTGGGCCGGCGGGGTGGACGGCGTGGACCTCATGGAGCGCGGGTCGCCGGAAGAGGTGCGCGAGGAGGTCACGCGCCACATCCGGCAAACAGATGCCCTCGAGACAGGCGGCATGTTCGTTGGCTCATCCAGCGAGATCAACCCACCCATCAAGCCCGAGAACTACCGGGCGATGGTGGAAGCAGTGGGGGCACTGCACCGTTGATGTCATGAGGAGTCAGCGATGAGACACTCAGCCATCACGATTGCGGCCTTCGCCGTGCTGACCCTTCCTCCCACCACCGGCCCCGCTCAGGACGGCCCCGTGCAAGCTGAGCTGCGGGCTCTGGCCCACAGGGTGCCGAGGTTCGGCGTCAGCGACCTGCCGGCAACGGGGAAGGTCGAGGTCGGCCCCGATCGGTCGCTGACCATCGACGACCTGCGTGGCGTGCCGCTCGACGACAACCCACCGGCCCTCGGCCCACCAACGCGGGCCTACCCCGCGGAGATGACCGACGACTGCCCGCCCGACGAGCGGCCGTACATCGCCCGCGACATCGCGCCCTTCCGATTCCGGTACTTCGACTGCGAGTTCAACTACGGTGGCTGGCACAACTGGGCGATGATCGACTACGCCTCCGCCCACGGGTTCAACATCGTCTTCCCGTACAACCGCAAGCCGTCCGACTGGACGAACGTGCCGCCAGGGACGGCGTGGCTGAAGTGGGGCGGGTTCGTGGATTGGGGCGCGTGGCTGAAGGAGCACCAGATCCCCGACCTGCGCTACGACAGGCTGGTTGACCTCGATCTCGTCAAGGCCCTCCTCAATGCGGGCACCTTCCGGCACGACCCCGAGTTCCAGGTGCTCATGGTCGACATGGAGCACCCGTGGCTGAACCCCGATGACCTGCGCAAGCAACCGTGGTATCCGGCGAACGCCCCGGAGGCCGAGCGGCTCGCCTTCGAGACGAAGTGGTACGAGGGCTACGCTCTCACATACGTCGCCCCGATTGAGGCGGCGCGCCGGGAGGGATGGAAGTCGGTGGGCGTCTATGGCACGCAGCCGTTCCTGAGGCAGTGGTGGGGGCTGGAGAAGGTTGTGGTCGAGCCGGACACGTACTGGGCCTGGCCCGCCTTCGGCCGGCAGATCCAGCAGGCGAGCGATGTCATCTACCCCGATGTCTACTGCTTCTACTGGTCGCCCCAGAACGTGGCTTACACGCTGACGAACCTCGACTTCTGCCGGAAGCTGGCGGCGAGCGCGCCGGAGCGGAAGCCGATGCGGCCCTACTACTGGACGCTGCTCCACGGTGGCGATGCCAACTACCACTGGTGGTCGAACCAACCCCTGACGAACGAAGAGACGCGCGCCATGTTCGCGATGTGCTTCTTCACCGGGTGCGAGGGGCTTGTGCTCTGGAACTGGTCCGACGTCGGCAGTCACCAGGTGCCGCGCGAGGTGAAGGAAGGTGCCGACGTCATGGTCGGTAGCCGCTTGGAGGCGAAGCAGGAGGGCGCGGCGGAGGGTGCCGCGCCGGTGGCCTTCGAGCGCTACGATGCGCTGCACGTGCGGGGGGTCGACGGCCAGGGCCTCGCGCGGTTCCAGCGGATCGAGAAGGAGAACTGGGGCGACTTCGGCCTGACCGACGACAAGCCGATCTACGTGATCGCGAGGGATGAGCTGATCCGGCACCTCCGCCCGAGCGCGGAGCCGGTCGCCGCAGTGGTTGAGGGCCTCGCGCTCGCGAAGCCCTTCGAGTACCTCCTCCGGCACGGGGAGGTCAAGATCGACATCCCGGCACAGGAGCAGTTCGCCAAGACGCTGCCCATCGTCCGCCGCGTGAAGCTCGGCCGAGTCCACCTCCTGGCGACGTACGACCCCCAGTGCGTGTTCGGCGGGCCGCCCCGACGGATCGTCCTCGACGACTTCGATGGCCACGAGGGGCTGACGGTGACACTGCCGGCGGACTCAGAGACACGGCTGTTCGTCCTGCAGGAGCGATAGAGGGAATCCGCCGGTTCGTGCGGCACACTGCGCGGCACGACGGATGAAGCACGAACGCGAGGGGAGCCATGAAGGGCGTCACCTTCCTCGGCGATCGCCGCTGCGAGGTCCGCGAGTACCCCCAGCCGGAGCCGGTACACGGCGAGGTCGTGCTGAAAATCATGGCCACGGGCATCTGCGGATCGGACCTCCACGTCTACCGGGGCGGAGGGGCGAACGGGCAGGTGTCGGGGCATGAGCCGAGTGGAGTCGTCACCCAGGTTGGGCCAGGGGTCGTCCGGCTGAAGCCAGGTGACCGCGTTAGCGTGCACCACCACCAGGGCTGCGGCGTCTGCCCGAGCTGCGCGCGGGGGGAGGTCGTGGCTTGCCCGAGCGACCAGGTCTACGGCTACGGTCGGCCCGGCTCGTTCGCGGAGTACATGGCCGCGAATGAGCGCAACTGCGTGCTCCTGCCTGACTCGGTGAGCTTCGCGGACGGCGCCTTCATGGCCTGTGTCGGCGGCACTGCCTTCGCGGCTCTGCGCCGGCTGGGGGCGGTCGCCCATGACAGCCTGGCCGTCTTCGGCTTGGGCCCGGTGGGCCTGAGCTGCGTGCTGGTGGTGAAGGCGATGGGGCTGCGGGTCATCGGAGTGGACGTCCTGCCCGAGCGCGTGGCGCTGGCCGGCCGGTGCGGGGCCGACGCCGCGCTCAACGGGGCAGAGGCGGATGTGGTCGCCGAGGTGCGCGCGTTCTCGCGGGTGCCCGGGGTCGGCTGGGCCGAGGGGATCGACCATGTCATCGAGACCTCCGGCGCCACCGCTGCCCGCGAGTGGATCATCCCCTCCCTCCGGCGCGAGGGCAAGGCCGCGATTGTGGGGGTGGGCAGCACCGAGAAGGTGATCAACCCCAGCGACATCCACGGTCGCGCGTGCACCATCATCGGCTCCGTCGTCTTCCCACTCGGCTGGAGCTGGGACCTCGCGAAGCTCCTGGCGGCGAGCCGGATGAGCTTCGAGCCCGCGGTAACGCACCGGTTTCCCCTGGAGCGGGCGGAGGAGGCCCTGAGGCTGGCGGAGGAGGGGAGATGCGGCAAGGTGCTGTTCGTGCCGCAGTAGACCTCACCCCCGTCCCCTCTCCCGGTGGGAGAGGGGCGCCCGAAGGGCGGGGTGAGGCTGTCAAAGGAGGCCGCCGATGTCAGCGGATCTGACGGCCTACGTCGAAGCCGCGCACCGCGGCGCCGACTGGCTGCTCTCTCAGCAGAACGAGGACGGTTCGTTCCTCAAGCCGGACCTCCAGGCAGATGTGTACCACAAGGCCCCGCTCGCGCTCTCCCTGACGGGGCACATCATCGAGGCCAACCGGTTGCTCAGATGGATCAAGGCCAACGACCTGGGGGAGTGCGGCCGCCTGAAGCACTTCGACGACGGGCTCGCCCTCTACAAGAGCAACTGGGTCTGCCAGGGCGCGCACCGCCTGGGTCGGTTCGACCTCTCACTCCCCGCGATGGAGCACATCCTCCTGTGCCAGGCCCCCTGCGGCGGGTTCTTCCAGACTCATGAGCTCAACCAGCTCGTCGAGCCGGTGTGTACCGCATGGGCGGGCGTGTCGGCGGTCTACACCGGGCACCTCGACGCCGCTGAGCGGACCGCCGACTGCCTGAAGCAGATGATCCTGCAGCAGCCGGATGAGACGCGCTTCTACTTCCACCTGACACCGGACGGCAAGCTCATCACCGACGAGGGCGCGCCCTTCGTCGACGGCACGAAGCCGCAGCAGGCGTACTACTGCCCGGGCATCGCGATGCTCTTCTTCGTGAGGCTCTACCTGGCCACCGGCGAGGGAGCGCACCTGGAGATGGCGGAGCGGCTGTTCGACTTCAGCCTCCGCTGCGCCGACGACCGCTACAGCTACCCGACGGCGGGGAAGGGCGCCGTGGCCGCCGCGCTGCTGCACGCGATGACGGGCGATGAGAGGGCGCGAGACGCGGCCTGCACCTTCGCCGACTACCTTCTCTGCGAGCAGCGCTCCGACGGCTGGTGGTGCAACCCGCACAGCGATCACATCATCGTCCGCCTCGACCACACAGCGGAGTTCATCATCTGGCTGACGGAGATCGCGGGGGCGCTCGGCGCGGCGTAGAGATTGTGTTCGAACGTGGCGCAGCCGTCCACGGCTGCGAGAGGCCAGCGAACGGCCGCAGCTCTGGAGAGCTGCGCCACGAACGGCACACGGCAGTGGGGCGGATGGGGCCCTTCCGACCAGCACTGCCGGCAACCCAGGTGACACGGATGACCTCGCGCGAACGACTGCTGGCCGCGATCGAGTTCACCGGCCCTGACCGGTGCCCAATCCACCATTACGTCTTCCCCGGGGCGATCTGGAGGCACGGGCAGCGCCTGCTCGATCTGGCCGACAAGTACCCGGACGACTTCGGCAATGAGGCTATCAAGGCCAACACGTCGCCTCCGCCGGCCGAGGGGGAGGAGGTGACGGATGTCGTCGAGTGGCAGGATGGCTGGGGAACGGTCTGGCGCAGGCTCCGCGGGTACACCTCAGGCGAAGTCCTGCGGCCGGCGATCCCCGACTGGGACGCGTGGCGCACGTACCAGTTCCCGCCACAGCCGAGCGACGAGCACTTCGAGCAGTTCGCCGCGAGCGTGAAGGAGCGCCATCCCGAGCACTTCGTGATGGGCTCGGGCGGGGGATTCTTCCAGCACATGCAGCACCTGCGCGGCCCGGCGAACTACTTCGTGGACCTCGCCGAGGACAACGAGGGGGTACACGAACTCGCCGACCGCATGGTCGAGTACAACCTCTACTCCATCGAGCGCTACGTCAAGGCGGGGGCGGACTGCATCGGCTTCGGCGACGACTGGGGCTCGCAGGACCGGCTGCTCATCCACCCGGACCACTGGCGCCGCTTCTTCAAGCCGCGCTACCGGCGCATGTTCGAGCCGGCTCGGGAGGCCGGCGTACACGTCTGGTTCCACACCGATGGGTGGATTCTGGAGATCATCGACGACCTGATCGAGATCGGGGTGACGGTCCTCAACCCACAGCACCCCTGCATGGGGACGAAGCGCGTCGGCGAGATCGCCGGTGGCCGCGTGTGCATCCGCACCGACATCGACCGGCAGTGGGTCATCCCCTACGGCACGCCCGAGCAGGTGGTGGAGGCAGTGAAGGAGGCCATCGCCGCCTTCGGCAGCTTCAACGGCGGCGTTCTCCTGCATGGCGAGGTGGGCCCCGATGTCCCCTTCGGGAACATCGAGGCCCTGTACTCCGCCTTCTACGAGTATGGGAAGTACCCGCTCAGGTGGCTGTGACCCCTCGCCCCCTCTCCCGGGAGAGGAGGCGAGGGAATGAGGGACGCGTCGGCTACTCGGCCTTCTCCTCGGCCGGCGGCGCCTCGCCCCTCGCCTCCGGTGTCGGCGCACTCCCCTTGAGCCCCGGCACCTGCTGCAGGAGCTTCGGCAGGTCGACACCGGTCATCATCTCCACCACGACGGGCACCTGGGCCAGGACGTCGGTGACACCCTTCGTGATGCGCTCGACGCCCGTGCTGCCCGAGCCGCCGCTGTTCACGAGCACGATGCGGTCGATCTTCTGCAGCGGGGAGGCGACGGCCGCGGCGATGTCGGGCAGCTTCTCGATGAACATCTCGCTGACGGCCGCGGCGTTGTACTCCTGCCAGGCCTTGGCCTTCTGCTGCATGCCTTCCGCTTCCGCGAGCAGCTTCGCCCTCAGCCCCTCGGCCTCCGCCAGCGCTCTCTGCCGGATGGCTTCGGCTTCCGCGTCGCCCTGGGCGCGGATGACGTCCGCCTGAGCGACACCGCGCAACCGGGTCGCCTGCGCGTCGGCCTCGGCGATCATCTGCACCTTCTGCTGCTCCGCGCTGGCGAGGGTCTCGATCTTGTCGCGCTCGGCCTCCGCCGGCTTGCGGATGGTGTGGACCAGCTCCTTCTCCCGGCGCTGGATCTCCAGCTCTTCGACCTCGATCTGCTTGTCGCGCTGCACCCGGTCGATGCCGACGCGCTCCTCCGTCAGGAGCTGCTCGGTCTTGGCCTTCTGGAGGTCGTACGCCAGGTCGCTCTCGGCCTTGGCCTGTGAGACCTGGGCCGCAAACTCGCGCTCCTTGACGTCCTTGTTCTTCTGAGCTTCGGCCACGGCCAGTTCGGCGGAGATCTCCGCCAGCCGGGCATCTTCGTGCGCCTTCGCCGAGGTGATGGTGGCCTCGCGCTCCGCCAGGGCCTTGCCCTTGGTGGAGTCGCGGGTCGCGTTGGCCTCGCCGAGCACGGCGTTCTTCTGCACCTCCGCCAGCTGCGGCCGCCCGAGGGCCTTCAGGTACCCGGAGGGGTCCTGGATCTCGCGGATGGTGAAGCTCATCACCTGGATGCCCATGTTGGCCAGGTCCTCGGAGGTCAGCCGCTGGACGGTCTGCGCGAAGCTCTCCGGGTTCGCGTGGATCTCCTCGAACGGCATGGTGCTGATGACGGCCCGCAGATGCCCCTGCATCATCTGGTGGGTGATCTCGTTCATCTCGGTGCGCGTCTTGCTCAGGAACATCTCCGCCGCCGTCGCCGTGGAGATCGGGTCGTCGCTCCGCACCTTGATCTGCGCGATGCCGTCCACGACGATCTGCACACCGAACTTGGTGAAGAACTCCGGCGTCCTGATCTCCAGTGTCATCAGCTCGACCGACATCCGGTCCACCCGCTCGCGGACCGGCCAGACGAAGGTGCCTCCGCCATGATAGATGCGGAAGTTCTTCTCGTACCGCTGCAAGGTCGAGGGGCTTTCGTACATGCCCTTCCGGCCCGACACGATGAGCACCTCATTCGGGCCGACCTTCTCGTACCGCGACGCGTAGAACAGCGCCACGGCAGCGACTACCGCCACAACGATCGACACTACCCCCAACGGGCTCGTTAGCCATTCCATCTCAGTCAGGCCTCCTTCGGAACGTCGGACCTCAGACCACGGCAACGGCGGGACGTCAGAGTTCGGTGAGCGGCAACGTCTCTTCGACCACGGCTGTGTGGCCGGCAATGTCGACGATCATGATCGGGGTCTTGAGCGGCAAAGCCCCACCGTCCTTGCCGCGGGCGGGCATGGTGACCCGCTTGCCCTCGTTGACGAACGCCACGGCGCCCACGCCGCCGGCCGGGATGGCGAGGCTCACATGCCCGATGATGCCGATGGGTGAGCCACCCCGAAGCTCGCTCGCCTCGGCCCCTGACAGGAAGTACCGCCAAAGGCCCGCGGCCATCAGTAGCGTCAAGGCCACCCCCCCCGCGACCGCGGTGAGAAGGCTCACCGGCCCCCACAGGTGGAAGGTGCGGTGGGCGAGCAGGCCGAACGCACCGAACAGGGTCGCGAACAGGCCCGTGAACACCGGCACCGTGCCGGGAGGGAAGAGAGTGGTCTCGGGAGGCGCGGGCTGGGCACTCCCCGCGCTCGCCCGGCCGCCGGCGGCGGACGTCCGCACCACGGGCGGCCGCGTGACGTGCACTCGCGGTAGGCGGATACGCGGCAGGAACCGCGGCAGTCGGAGGTGCGGGCGGAAGTGGAGCCTGGGGCCGCGAAACCGGCTCAGCGCACCGGCCGAGAGGGCCATCAGGACCGCAAGACCGAACCCGCCGAGCAGGCAACCGATGAAGACCTTGTCAAGTGTCGGGTACACCGCTACCCCCCCCCCCCCTACGACAGCGAAACCAACCATGGAGCATACCCAAGGTCGCTGCAAGGTTCTTGCCGAGGGGGTGCGTTCGCTGTTCGCCGGCTGCACCGGGCGGGCGACCCCGCGCCGGACGGACGGGAGGATTCCGGCCATGCCGACACTGCTCAGCTTGCTCGTCAGTGCGTCGCTGGCCGCCTTGACGGCGAGTGCCCAGACGTCGGTGCCCGGCAAGGGGGCGAGGGTGCTTCAGCCCTTCGACTACCACGGCGTGACGCTTGACGCCGGCCCGCTGAGGCGGCAGGTCGATGAGGTCCGCGACTACTACCTCCGCATCCCCAACGACGACCTTCTGAAAGGCTTCCGCGCGCGGGCGGGGTCACCTGCTCTCGGTGTCGACTTGGGCGGCTGGTACACTGAGGACACCTTCCACGTGTTCGGCCAGCTCCTGTCGGGGCTGGCCCGCCTGTACGCGGCCACCGGGGACCCCGCCTGCCGCGACAAGGCCGACGCACTGCTCAAGGAGTGGGGCAAGTGCATTGGGCCGGACGGCTACTTCTACTTCAGCACCCACCCCAACGCGCCGCACTACATCTACGACAAGATGGTCGGCGGGCTGGTGGACATGCACCTCTACTGCGGGAGCCAGGAGGCCCTGGGCCTGCTCAGCCGCATCACGGACTGGGCCGTGAAGAACCTGGTTCGAGGCAGGCCCTACGCGGATGGCGCCGCCGACACCGAGTGGTACACGCTGAGCGAGAACCTCTACCGCGCGTACCTCGCGACCGGTGACCCGAAGTACCGCGACTTCGCGGAGGTGTGGGAGTACACCGAGTACTGGGACCTCTACGCCCAGAAGCTCGACCTCTTCGGCGTGCGGCCGAGCGGCGGGCAGACCGGCGCCTACCACGCCTACAGCCACGTGAACACGCTCGGCGGCGCGGGCGCGGCGTACCTCGTGAAGGGCGAGCAGGGCTACCTCGACACGCTCATCAACGCCTACGACTACCTCCAGGAGCACGAGTGCTTCGCGACCGGCGGCTACGGACCGAACGAGCAGCTCCTGCCCTCGGAACGGCTGCCCGGCACGCTGCTCGACTGGACGAACCACTTCGAGACGCAGTGCGGCTCGTGGGCGGCGCTCAAGATGAGCAAGTACCTGATCTCACTGACAGGCGACGCGCGCTTCGGCGACTGGGTGGAGCGGCTGGTCATCAACGGCATCGGCGCGAGCATCCCGATGTCAGCGGATGGGCGCGTGTTCTACTACTCCGAGTACAATCTGAACGGCTCGGCCAAGCGCAACACCGGCTTCGGCTGGTCGTGCTGCACGGGCACGCGGCCGATGGCCGTGGCGGACTATGACGACCTGATCTACTTCCGCGACGCCGACACCCTGTACGTGAACCTCTACACGCCCTCCACAGTCGTCTGGGACCGGCCGGGGGCACCGGTCACAGTCCGGCAGCAGACACGCTTCCCCGAGGGCTCGCGGGTGGAGTTCACGGTCTCCGTGGCTCGCCCGACGCGGTTCGGGCTGGGGTTGCGTTGGCCCGGGTGGCTCGCCTCGCCGATGACGGCCGCTCTCAACGGCAAGCCGACCAAGCTGGGGCCTGACGCACGGCACTGGGCGACCATCCGGCGCGAGTGGCGCGAGGGCGACCGGCTGACGGTCGACCTTCCGATGAACCTGCACCCCGCGCCGCTTCTCCGCGACCACAAGTACCCGGCCGCGATCATGTGCGGGCCGGTGGTCCTGGCTGTGCGTTCCCCTGACGCGAGCCCGCATAAGGTGATCGACACCGACCACCTCGACGAGGCGCTCGTGCCGAGCCTCGGCGAGCCGCTCACGTACCACGTGGCCGCGGACCCCTCGCTGCTAGTCCGCCCGTTCTACGCGTTCAAGGAGGGCGAGACGTACTTCGTCTATCTCGACCCAACGGCGCCGACCCGCATCTCCTACCACCAACTGACCTTCACCGGCAACTGGAACGACGGCGGCATCTTCCGGTACACGAACGCCGTGGGCGCGACGGCGGGGTGCAGCTTCGAGGGCACGGGTGTCCGTTGGCTGGGGCAGAAGTTCGACGACGCGGGCCGGGGCGAAGTGACGATCGACGGGAAGGTGGTGGCGGTGGTCGACCAGTACGGGCCGGGCCGCGGCCTGCCGTTCAGCTGGGAGCACCAGGGCCTGGCGCCCGGAAAGCACACGATCAAGATCACGCTGCTCGAGGAGAGGACGCCGGAGTCGAAGGACCGGTTCATCAACGTGGCGGGGTTCGAGATCATCCAGAGCGCCGCGCCGCCACCGTGATGGTGAGCCCTACTGCTCGTACACGAACCACGCCGGCGCGGGGCCGTAGATCCCGTCGAGCTTGCGGAAGAGCGCTGCCTCCAGGTAGTCGATCACCGCGCCTGCGTTGGCCGTCGCTCTGTCGAGCGTCTCCTGATCGGCAAGAGCGCGCGGGGGGTTCCGTTGGCCCCGCTCCACATGGACTCCCATCCCGTGCGCCCAGAGCGGGCCGCGGATCGTCAGCGTGAACAGGATTGCGGTTCCCCAGCCTCCGAGCCCCAGGTCCAGTGAGATCCAATTGCCGCCGGGCGTCCGTTTCACGAGCACGCAGCTGCCGTGCCGGCTCCGCTTGCTGTCGTGCCGGTACCCACGGCGCTTGAAGGTCGCGAGAGCGGCCGGCTTCAGGGAGAGCGGGCCCGGGAAGATTCCCGGTTCGGGTGACGGCGGCAGCTCGAAGGGGAGTGGGACGCCCGCCAGCGGCCCGGTGACGTTGGCGCGGACCTCCTCCACGAGGGTCCGAGCTTGCTGCTCCGCAAGGGCGACGGACGCTCGCTCCTCATCCGACGGCGCGGCGACCAGGTTCTCAAGGTGGACTTTGCCCAGTTGGTCGACGTGCGCTCGCACGACCGGATTGAGCGGAGGGAGCCGGTGGGCGTCGGGTGCAGGCAGCGCGATCTCGACGGTTGTGGAGAGCTCACACCAGGACCGCTCACCATCTGAGAGACGCACGATCCCGATCGACGGCGACAGGTACCCTTGAGCGGCGAGGGCGCTGAGCGGCCGCTGCCCAACCGCCGGAGGCGCAATCTCCTCCCCCGTCCCGAACCAGTCGATCCTGTCAAAGACGAAGGCCGCATATACGAGGGGGAACGAGCGAGGCACGCCCTGCGCGATGGACCCCAGCACCTCGGCGTCGACGCCGCCGCCTCGGGCTCCCGGGTTGGCCTCGACCCAGGGCGCCGGTAGGTTCGACAAGGACCTCGGAGGCAGCCGGAAGTCGGTGCCCGCGCCGGTCGCGAACTGCGCCAGAGTCGGGAACCGCTTGATGATCCTGGCTACGGCCGAGATGGATCCGGGCATGCCGCTGCCGACGTAATCGGCAAGGTAGAACAGGACCGGGTACTGATGGCTCCCGGTGTCCTCGGCCACCTCTCGGGCTTGCATGAAGAGCGCGCCGACACTCTCTGCCTTTGACAGCCGATAGCGAAGCAGTCTGAACAGCCGCATCTGTCGCCTCCCGAACCTTGGCTGCGCGCTCTGCCAGGCTGACGGATGCCCCCGCCTATGTCCCGTACTCGAACCACGCTGGCGCGGGGCCGTAGATCCCGTCGAGCGCGGGGACCATCGTCTGCTCGAGGAAGTCCACGACGACGGCGGCGTTAGCAACAACCTGTTCCAGAACCTCCTGGTTGGGTGTGTCGATGAAGTGGTGAACTCCCTGATGGGGCGAGAAGCGCAGCGTAACATCATGGTGCCACAGCGGCCCCTCGTAGCGCAGCGTCGCCATCAGCACCTTCAGCCACTGGCCCTGGCCGAAGGCGAGCGAGATGAGGTTGTGGCTCGTGGCCCGCTTGCGCAGGCGGTAGTCCTTGGGTCCCCCGCGTCCGGTCAGATACTCGTACCCGCGTGGCTTGAAGGCGGCCACCAGCGCCTTCTTCGGCGAGATCGGTTCGTCGGGCGCCCGGCGGATCACCTCCGGTCTGAGGTCGTGCGGGAGGTCGATGCCCTTCAACGGTCTTGACAGCCAGACGCCCCTGAGGCCGAGGAACTCGAAGGGACGGCCGTCGATGCGCCGGGCCGCCTCCCCCACGACCTGCCGGGCCCTCTGCCTTGCCTCGGCCAGACTGGCGCCGTCCTCCTCGCTCGGCGCACCCACCAGTCCGTCCGTCACGACCTCACCCAGTTCCTTGATGAGCCGCGGGGCGGCGTAGCTCAATGGTGGAAGGGATGCGGCGCGGTCCGCAGGCGACTCCACCTCCACGGTGGCGAACAGCGCGATCTGGCGCTGCGATGACCCCCAGTCGCCGTGAACCGTGATCGATGTCGACAGGTAGTCGAGCGGCCATATGTCCATCGGTGGGAGGTCATGCCTCGCCGGCATCGCCAGTGCCGTACGCGGCGCGGGGCGCGCCGGCCGCCTCCTCGCCACGTCGGGGGCTGCGACCCCCTCGATACGGTCGAAAACGAACGCGGACGAGTACACCGGGTACGCTCGGGGGATGCCCCTCGCCACCTCGACCAGCGTACTGAGCTCGACCTGCTCATGACGCCCGTTCGGGTTGGAGGCCGGCCAGCCCGGCGGCACGTTGGACAGCACCTGACCGGGTCGGTACTGTGGCGCCGCCTTGACTGTTGGGTCCGTGAAGGCAAACTCGGCCAGCTGCGGGAAGCGCTTCACGATCCGCTCCGCGCCGGAGACCGGCGTCCCCCGGTTCGGCAGGACCGGATCGCGCAAGTGGAACAGGATGGAGGAGGCCGATACACCGGCCTGCAGGAGGGCATCGCGAGCGCGCTCGAGCAGGCCGGCCTCGTTGTCCTCCTTCGATGTGCGGAACCCGATCCGGCGGAAGACACGCATCGTGGTCATCCTCTGTTCGCGATCCACCGGCGGGAGAGGGAGGCGGCCTGCTGCGCGGGAACAGGCCTCTTGCTCCTGTTCCCGGACAGAGACTCGCGAACCTTCGCGCGGAGGCACCCCTGTGCGCTACGCATCTGCCGTTCTCGTCATCGCGGCGTTCGCAGCCGGTCAGGCCCTTGCCGGGCCGTTCTGCCAGGTGGTGACCGGCAAGAACCCGGCGCCGCTCGTGCGACAGGCGGCGACGGAGCTGTCGTCGTACCTCGCCAGGCTCACCGATGGCCCCATACCGGTCGCAGAGGAAGGCACCGGCGGTGACGCCCGGATCCTGCTGAGGGTGGAGCCCGCGGCGACGAACGCGAGCGAGGAGGAGTACACGATCGGGCCGACCGAGCGGCCGCGCACGGTGAGCATCAACGGCACGGCGCTTGGGGTGCTGCACGGAGCGTACCGGCTGCTGCGGGAGTACGGAATCGGGTTCTACTTCGACGGGGATGCGATACCGACGGAACCCCCGGCCACGTTCCTCACGCCAACGGTCCACGGCTCACCAGCCTTCGCCATTCGCGGCAGCCTGCCCTGGTACAACTTCCTCGATAGCCCCACCACCTGGGACGACCAGGACTTCCGCTTCTTCGCCGACCAGATCATCCGGTCGGGGCAGAACTTCATCGGCTTCCACACCTACGACTTCGAGCCGTTCGCCGCCTACGAATGGGACGGCAAGCTCGTCGGCGGCGAGCCGCTGATGACGACGGCGGACCATGTCTGGGGCACGGAGCCGCTCGCGGTCGATGCCTTCGGCTTCGGGACCGGGCGGTTCTTCCCGAGCAAGTTCTGGGGTAGCGACGTAGCGCGGATGGAGGGCTCCCGCGAGCAGCGGATCGTGGCCCAGAAGGCGCTGTTCGCGCGAGGGCTGAGCTACGCCTCCGCCCGAGGGGTGAAGACCTGTCTCGGGTTCGAGGTATCCGGCGACCCGACGGACCCCAACGAGCAGCGGCAGTTCCGGGCGCGGCTCAGGCAGCTTCTGATCGACTACCCCATGCTCGACTACGTGTGGCTCTGGCAGCCGGAGGCCCGGTCCATCGAGGGCACGGCGCCGCCTCCACTGCGGTCCCAGGGCGGGAAGCTCTATCGCGACTGGGAGCAGGCGTTCGCCTACGTCGGCGGCCCGGCGCGAATGTGGGAGGGGATGCGCGTAGCGGGGTATGGGCGGTTGGGACAGGAGCTGGTGGACGACATCTGTGGGGAACGGCAGGCCGGCGAGGACGCCGGCGCTCCCAGGGGACGCCAACGCCCAGTGAGGTTGATCCTGTCGGGCTGGGGCGGCGATCACCACCTCCACGTCTCGGACTACTTCCCCGCGTGGGACAAGGTGCTCGACAAGCGCATCATCTTCGCCGCGCTCGACGACATCGTGGTCGGGCCGAAGGTGAGCCAGTACTACGAGCTCCCGCCCGACCGCGAACGCTGGGCGATCCCCTGGTACGAGTTCGACGGTGACCAGTGGTTCCCCCAGGCGAACGCGCACGTTTTCGCCGAGACGGTGCGCGACGCGAAGGCCAAGGGCTGCCAGGGGTTGCTGGCCATCCATTGGCGCACGAAGGAGGTCGGCGAGTCGCAGGCGCTCTGTGCGCAGTACGCGTGGAACCCGGAGGAGACCCTCGAGCAGTTCTACCGCGGCTATGGGACGCGGCGCGTGGGGGCGAAGCACGGGCCGGCGTTCGGCGACATCCTGCGGGAGCTCGATGCGATGGGCTACCGGTGGCTGGGCGGCGGCGGCCAGTCGGAGTGCGGCACCTTCGCGTGGTGCTACGTGGACAGCTCGGAGCGGGAGGAGAAGCTGCACGCGCTGCACGGGCGGCTGCTGGCTATGCGGGATGACCTTGGTGAGGCCAAGTCCCCGTCGGGAGCCCTGGGGCGCGTGGATGACGCGATCGCGACGATCGACCGCGTGCTCCTCTTCAACCGGATCGCGCGCTGGCTCGTAGCGGGCGGGCCCGTGGACCAGGCGTTGGCGATGGCGCCAGGTGATGCGAGAACGGCGGAGTGCCGGCGGCTGCTTGACAGGCTGGGCCGGTCGGAGGACCGACCGGCCCACGCGACCGAGTTCGGGGACATGCTGAACCTGTATGCGCGGACGATCACCTCACGAGGGGAGCTGGGAGTGCTCGCAACCGTCAACGGGAAAGCGTTCGTTGACCTGCGGCGCAAGGTCGCGGCCCTGCGGGAGGCGTGCGGCGACTCGACCGACGTGGGTGACCTCACTCGGGCCGGCGTTGAGCACGAGGGAGTCGTGAGCGACTACCAGCAGAGCAGCGTGGCTGAGGGGACGCCGATCACGGTCCGCTGCGTGGCCTACCAAGGCGAGCACGCCGCGCGGGCCGTGCGGCTCGAGTACTGCACGTCGGATGCGGACCGGTGGGTCAGCCTGCCGATGGAGCTCGTCGAGCGAAGCGTATTCGAGGCGCCTGTCCCGGTGGAGGCGGTGAGATCGGGATGGGTGAGGTACCGGATCATGGCGGAGCTGCCCGATGGGAGAATCGAGTGGCCGGTGGTGCGCGGGGAGGCGTACCGGCAGGTGACGGTCCTCCCGACTGAGGCACTGGCGCCGCGGCGGAACCAGGTGGATGACTCGCCGGCGCGGATGGCTCAGGAGACGCAACTGGCGGCCCAGGCCACCGAGGTCGGCACGGTCCGGCTGGCGTGGACGAAAGGGTGGGGGGTGCCCGAGGTGATCGTCGAGCGGAAGAGCGGGGCGGACTGGGTGACGCTCGGGAGCACGCTCGACTGGGAATGGGAGGACGCGACGGCTCTGCCGAACGCGGAGGTGGAGTACCGGCTCGTGAGTGTCGAGAAGGCGGAGTTGGCCAGGTGCGCGGTGAAGACGCCGCCCGCGCCCCAGCCGACGCCGCCGGCGGGCCTGTCGGCGCGGCCTCGCGGCATGGCCGTGAAGCTGTGGTGGTCGGGGGCCGATCTCACGGTGTCCCGCTACGCCGTCGAGCGAGCGGACAAGCCGGAGGGGCCGTTCGAGACCGTGTCGCCCAAGGATGGGATCGCGCCGCAAGGGTTCGGCGAGACCAGCTTCGTGGACCGGCCCCGGAAGGACGCCACGGTCTTCTACCGCGTCCGGGCGCAGGGGGCTGATCCGAACGTGACATCGGCGAGCGAGGTCGCGTCGGCACAGGCGCTCGCGAAGGTGCCGAGACCGCTGCTCGACCTGGAGTTCGACGGCTCAGTCGAAGCGCCGACCGGGGCGGTCGAGTGGAGCGGGCCGCACAGCTTCGAGACGGTCGATGGGCGTGGCGTGCTGCGTACGGAGGGAGGTCTCGCAATCCCCTACGGCGAGGCGATTGCGGTGGAGGACCAGTTCACGGTCGCGGTGCGGTTCCGCAAGACGGCGGAGACGCCCATTCCGGTTCTCGCGTGCCAAGGCGCATGGCAAGGGCCGGGGTACTTCGTGCAGCTCATGGGTGAGACGCTGCGCTACTATGCCAGCGGAGCTGGCACCCTCGACCGCCGCGTCTCGGTGCGGCCGGGCGAGTGGCACACCGTCGTGTGCGTGCATGACGGCGTGACACTCGCGAGCTACCTCGACGGAGTGTTGCAGGGCGAGCAGCGGGCGACCGGGCCGCTCCAGCCGTCAACGCTGCTGTTCACGGTGGCACGGTACTCGAGCATCGGGCCGGAGTGGATCTTCAAGGGCGATGTGGACTTCGTGCGGCTCTACGATCGCGCGCTCGAGCCGTGGATGGTCATGCGCAGCAAGCCGGAAACGGAGTCGGTCATCGACCTCGGCTGGACCTCGCCAGACGTGGCTGTGTTCGGCCAAAGGGCGGTCTGGCATCAGCCGGCGGCGGTCGTCGACACCGACCACGGCAAGGCGGCGGACCTGAAGGGCGGGCTGACCATACCCTTCAGTGACATGATGGCGGTCGGCGGCAACCTCACCATCGACACGAGCTTCCTGCTGCGGGATGTCAGCGGGATGCCGGTGCTGGTGAACCAAGGTCTCTGGCCGACCGAGGGCTACATGCTGCAGATCCTCGGCGGGAGGATACGCTTCCACATCGGGGGCGTGGGCTCCCTCGACTGCGGGCCGGCGATCGAGGCCAACCAGTGGTACACGGTGAGGTGCACGTACGACGGGACAACGGCGAAGGTCTACGTCGACGGGGAGCCGGTCGGGGGGATGACATCGAATGAGGTCATGAACCCATCCGTAAGGCCGCTGCGGATCGGGAGGTACGAAGCCGATGCGGCGCAGTATGTGGTGGATGGGTTGATGGGGAGGACGAGGGTGTATGGGGCGGTGCAGGGCGGCGGATGACGCGCGACCTGTCGGGAGCGGTTACCTTCGACGGCTGCGAGCTGTCCCTAGTGCCCTTCAGCCAGATACACATCGTGCACCAAGTCGCAGTGCTGGGAGACTGGACGCGGACTCCGTGGTGCGCCCCCCTGGCTGGCGAGCAAAGGCCGCGGCCGCGGGTTCCCGACACACCATGCCCGACCCCGGCAGACGGAGGGCTGAAGCTCGCATGGAACCTGCCGGAGTGTGACGCCACGCGCTCAGGTCACCCGAGCGGAAGCCAAGGTTGGCGGGCTACCGTGCCCATCACGAGGCTTGGCGTGTTCTGCCCTGCATCATCGCGGCTGGCAGTTGCTGGGCGGCGACCCCACCAGTCCGGCGCCGCGTGCACCTCCATCCACCCAGGCTCGGTTAGCTGCCTGGGATGGGGATCGCCGTCCGCACTAACGGCCACGATCCCGCCGCCGGACAGCGCGATCTGGCGACCGTTGGGCGCCCAAGCGGGCCGAAGCGCTTGGGTAGCGGCTGCGCCGCCATAGACGAGCCTGACGCCGCCGCCATCCCGGTTCATCACATAGACGCCGTGCCAGTCGCTCCGTAGGCTGTGGAACGCAATTCGGCTTCCGTCGGGGGACCATGCCGGTTGGTCGTCGTCCCGTGGCTCGCGGGTTAGCCGCCGCACGTTCGTGCCGTCAGAGTTCATGACGTAGATCTCAGCGTCACCCGTGCGACAGCACGCGAAGGCGATCTCACCCCCGTCAGGGGACCATGCCGGCTGCATGTAGTAGGCCCTTGTACCGCGTGTCAGGCGCTTGACATCTGAGCCATCGGCGTTCATGACATAGATGGCCAGATCCCTGAAGTCGGTGCCCCGATAGCCCGCGAATGCAATGCGGGTACCGTCTGGCGACCACGTTGGCGACTGACTGGAGCCATCGGATGTCAGCGAACGCTGTCTCGTGCCGTCGGCCCTCATCACGCGAATGTCGTAATCGCCCGTGAGGTAGCTGTATGCTATCTTCCGGCCATCGGGCGACCAGACGGGCTCGCCTGAGTTGCCGTCTGTCGTCAGCTCCTGGATCGTGCGGTCAGGTAGTGTCAGGACCGCGACGTTGCTGCTCGCGTTCTGTCGCGTCAGCGTGAACGCGATCTTGCCCTTCAGGACCGAGGCAACGTCTGGTGAGGCACTCCCGCCTACCCCGCTCCCGCCGCCGCATCCCGTGATAGCCACGGCAAGAACCCCCAGCACGGCCGTCAGTGCGGGACGCACTGCGTCTGTCATCGATGGTCGCCCTCCTTCTTCGAGCACGGCTCGGGGATTCCTCATATCAGACTGGGTACCCGGGTCGTTGGCTGAACCGTCAGGCACTCGGAGCGACACTTCGCCATCTGAGCTTCGGAGACCTGCACATCTGGCCGCGGAGGCTGGGAAAGCTGGGTGTTGCCGCCAGTCGTGACGGTCTGTGTGCCCTGTTCTTGCTGGCAGGCTCGACACGAGGCGTGACGGCACTTCCGTCCCGGCAGGAACGACACGATCGGTGGCGCCATCGCGGCCAGCCTGGGCGACCATCGTGTGGGCACCGGCGACAGTAAGGCGATGCTGGTGAGGATGTGCCCGAACAGGTCTCGTGTCACCGCGACCTCCGCCATCTGCAACACCGGTCGCCGGGCCTGACGGACCGGCGTGGCCCCGATCCTCACCAGCTTCTCACGAAGACTCGTCAGACCCCAGCTCGCCATCTGCTGCGGCAACGCCAGCCGCCTCAGGGAGTTGGCCAGACTGTAGGCCAGCACGAACACGGCCAGCCTCACCGCGTTGTCCTTGAACTGATGACACGGCAGTCGCATCCACTCGACGGCGTGTCTGCCTTCCCTGATCCACTGCTCGCAGGTGGCTCGTCCGTTGTAGAAGCGAACTATGCCCTTCGCCGGATCGGTGGGATTCGTCACGATGGAGCCGACTTAAGGGGGCAACTCGCTGGTGTGCCATTTGGTGGCGTCCCCACTCAGAACCTCCCCGTCGATATGGGCGATCCGGGGCAAAGGGCTCGGCCGCTAGCTGCGAGGGACGTCGTCCTTGGTCGCGATGCCCGTGAGCGCGGCGCGGATGGCCTCGATGCGCGGCGGGCAGCCTGGGACGTGGGGGAGGTCGGCCCAGCCGTCCTTCGTGCACTTGCCGACGAGTAGAGTCTGGCCCTCCGTCGCGAGGCAGGGGCCGATGATGACAGTCTGGCAGATGATCCCCTGACCGGCACTGCGGGCGATGTCCAGCGCGCGAAACAGGTTCAGCCCACAGCCGCTGCAGGCGTGCTCGGTGCAGAGCGTCAGGTTGGGGAACTCGCGGGCGATTGCCTCGTAGGGCAGCTCGAACCGGCGCCGGTGGTCGATCACCCTCTCGCCCACCACCTGGATCTGGTCGAGGTCCATCTCCCCCACGCCGCGCTCGGCACAGAAGCGGATCAGCCGGACTTGCGCGGGGTCGATCCCCATCAGGTCGCAGGCGACCGCGTCCGCCGCCACGATGTCCTCCGACGCGATCAGCAGGCCCATCTCGACCGGCGTTCCCGCGGCCGGGCCCATGCCCTCATAGGCGGTCGTGGCGTCGATGACCGTGGCGGTGACCCGCGGGGCCAGGAGGCGGGCCACCTCGGCCAGCGCCGCGTTCAGCTCCATCTCGTGCAGCGTTCTCTTGTCGATCGGCCGCAGACAGCCCTTGAGGTTCTTGATCCCCAGCGTGACGAGCGTGTTGAAGTGCGTCTTCATCACCGGCAGGTTGATGATGACGTCGGCTTGGTAGATGTACCGCGAGAAGCCGATGATGTCCGGAAGGTCGCGCGAGCCGGGGCGGAGCGTGGTGTACTCGCCAACGTGGAAGTTGAGCGCGCGGGCACCGGTCTCATCGCACACGCGGGATAGCCCCGTCTGCTCGTAGTAGGCCACCGTGTCGGTCATCGCCCAGTTCGGGCCGTCGCCGATCCACACTTCGCCGGCGTCATTTGAGCGGGCCCAGACCGCCGCGGCCCGCATGACCGCGGCGGAGGTGTAGCCCTCGGCCCCGTGCTGGTTCGGCTTGATGAGCACCTTGTCGCCGGGCACGATGCAGTCGTCGAGCCCGGCCAGCTCCATCGCCCGCGCGAACGCGGCATCGAGGTCGGGATGGGCCTGGACAAGAGAGACGGTGGTCAACGGAGAGCTCCGGGGGAATGATGAACACGGAATGATGAATGATGAATGGTGAAGTACGGCGACGGCAGTGACCGGGCCCCATCTGCCGTCACTCATCATTCATCATTCTGCATCCATCATTCTGCGTTCAGTGCCTTCCTCAGCACTGGCTCCAAGGCCGCCGCGATCCGCAGGAAGCCCACGTCCGTCGGGTGCGTGCCGTCGACGGTGGCTTCGCCGTCGGCGCCGAGGAGCTGTTCGCCCTCGACGCAGTACAGCCCCTCCACGCCGTTCGCGACCAGCTTGGCGTACTCGGCCCTGAGGGCGGCGTTCTTGGCCACGTAGCTCTGGCGGACCCCGGGGATGACCGCGCCGGCCTGGTAGGCGATGCTCTCGACGAGCACGATCGGCGTGTCGGGGCGAGCGGCACGGAGCTTGGCGACGACGGGGGCCGTGCGTTCGGTCACCTGCTCCGGGCTGATGTTGGGCAGGCAATCGAGGACGAAGGCGGCCGCGTCGATTTCGGCCATGAAGCGCGCCACCTCAACTTCCATCTGCCCGTTGCCGGAGAAGCCGAGGTTGATGGTTGGCCAGTCGAGGTGCCGGCCAATGATCGCCGGGTAGGCCATGCCGGTGCGGGCGGCGCAGCCGCCCTGGGTGATTGAAGTGCCGTAGAACACGATCGGCTTGGCCCGCTCGACCGGCCACGGGGGCGCCCTCCAGAGCGTGGCCTCGGGCGGCAGGCCGATCTGCACGGACTCGACCCCGTTGTAGAGCGGCAGATAGAGGATGAACTCGCGCGGGCCCTTGGGGAGGCCGCCGACGAGGCCCTCCTGGTTGGTCGCCGACTTCTCGGGCCGGCCGACACCCACCCAGTGCCACTTGCCGTCCTGTCGGGCGTACAGGTCGAGGCCGCTCACACCGGTCGCCGGCATGTGGGTCATCGCGAGGGAGGTTGAGCGCAGCGTCCACCGAGCCGAGACGGCGGTCGCATCGGTGACGAAGCGGACGTACATGCCCGCCGAGTTCTGGCTCAGCCACCACACGCCGTCCCGTACGACCCCCTTCGCGCGGCCGGGAAGGCGCTCGTAGAAACTGGCAGTGTCCGACCAGCCCCGGCCCTCCACCCCCAACTCGCGGATGTCGTACCACAAGGTCGCGTCACCCGCCTGGGTGGTGGCCAGGCTGTGGTCGATCGGCTGGAGGTTCGCCGGCGGCTGGCTCAGAGCTTGTCCCAACGAGACGGGCAGGACGCACGTGCCAACAATGAGCAGCATGAGACGCGGATGGTCCATCGAGCGGGTCGTCCTTTTGGGTGCCGGTCAGGGCCCGGCCGGTCCACGCTTCACAGCCGGCCGGCCGCCCACTGCATTGCCTGGAGAAGCAACCGACGGTAGTTCGCATCATCGTAGGCCCGGCGGCCGTGGCCGGACTGGATGACGACGCTGCGCGACTTGCCGTAGGTGTTGGTCCAGGCGATGGTCGAGGTGCTTTGCGGGTGGTCGGTGGTCAGAAGAGGGTGCACCGCGGGCAGCACCGAGTAGCCGCCGTAGACCTCATCGTGGAGGGTGAAGTCCGTCAGGCCCTGGATGATCGGGTGATCCGGGTCGGCGATGTGCACCTTGATGTCGACACCCTCCTGGAAGGTGGAGGCCGGCTGCTGCTGGGCGTCCTTCACCCAAGGTGCAAGATGGTAGCGGCCGCCAGCGATCTTCAGGAACTCATCCCAGTTCTGGTAGTCTGCGAGGGCGTGGTGGAGGACCACCAGGCCCTTCCCCTTCTGCAACAGATCCAGGAAGTTGGCCTTCTGCTGATCGGTGATGTCCTGGTTCATGTCGTAGAGGACGAGCACGTCATAGGTCGCGGCCTTGTCGGCCGCATACCAGTCGTTCGCCTGGGGGTGAGTGACCTCGCGGTACTCAATGCCCGCGAGGCTGTCGAGCATGGTGACGAACGGCGGGCGGTCGAAGTCGTGTCCGCCGGTCACCACCAGGACGCGCAGCTTGGCCTGCTGGTCTTGAGCGGCGCAGGGCGGCGTCGACAGGAGGAGCAGCAAACCGATCAGGGCGTGCATGGGTTGAGCCCCCGTTCGCGTGGGCTGGCTGGGGAGAGTCGCAACTGGCGGGGCGACTTCGCCGCGGCAGGAGGGCGGCCCTCCAGCGGACCATCAGATGCGCACTAGGGACCCCGCGACCTGCTTCGAGAACCACAGCACCACTCCGGCAACGAGGGCCATGCCGAGGGTGGCCGCAACGGCGGTCGTCGGTTGGGCGAACAGCGCCGCGAGATCGAGAGCATGGGTGGCAGAGGTCCAGGTGGCTGCCTCCCGCAGAGCCAGCAAGAGGATGGCGGGCAGGAGGACCATCGCGGCCAGGGCCGGGCCAATGCCATCGAGCAGGTAGACCCAGGCGTGCCTGGGCCGCGCGGAGGCAGGCCCGACGCGGTCCATGACGCGCAGCATGAGCGTTGGGGGCGCGGAGACACGGTCGGCGGCCATCAACTGGTCGAGCGCGCGAAGCTCCGCGAGGTGCGCGCGGCACGCGTCGCAGCTGGCGAGATGCGCCTCGATGCGCCCTCGATCGGCGTCTTCCAGGAAGCCCACGCTGTAGTCGGCCAACTGCTCCCGAACCAGGTTGCAGGTCATAGTAGCCCTCTCTCTTTCGCCAACTGCCTCAACTGCTCGCGGCCACGGGAGAGCCAGGCCTTCACCGTTCCCTCGGGTGCCCCGGCGGCCTGCGCGATCTCGGCCAGCGACAGCTCCTCTAGGTAGAACAGCGAAAGCGCCACTCGGTGTTTCTCCGGCACCTCCTGCAGCAACGCGAGCAGCGGCTCGGCCGAGGCATCCGACCGCTCGGCCCCTGCCGGGCGGGCCTCCAGCGCTGCCTGCTTCTCCCAGCGGGCCTGCCGACGGCGTTGGCTGCGCAGATGCATGCGCGCCTCATTCACGGTGATTCCGTACATCCAGGTCGCAAAGCTCGACTGCCCGCGGAATCGGCGCAGTTCGCGGTAGGCGTTGATGCACGCATCCTGCGCGACGTCCTGGGCCGCATCGAAGTCGCCGACGATGCGCCGCGCCACATTCACCACACCATCCTTGTGCGTCCTGACCAGGGCCTCGAAGGCCCGAGGGTCGCCGCCACGAGCACGGGCGACCAAGGCCCCTTCGCCGTTGGCGCCGGTCGTCACGGGAGTGGAGAGGGACATCCGCAGGGACATGACCATTCCACCCCCTTGGATGCCGCCGAAGCCCGACCGGGTTGCATCTCGCGCTCCGCATTCTCTGTTCCGGGCCGTGCAACCTGCGACGAGACGGTCGGCATCTAACCTCACGAACGCAACCCGGAAACGGAGAGAGGTGCTCTGATGACTCGCCCAATCATGGACTTTACCACCGTCGTGATCGTGTTCTTCGTGGTCCTGGCGCCGGTGATGCTGGGCTTCGGGTTCGCCGCGTGGGCGATGGTGATGAAGCAGCGGCAGCTTCAACTGCTGCTCAAAGAGCGCGAGCTGCTGATCGAGAAGGGGGCCACGGATCTCCCGCCGCTCGAGCTGCCCCTCGCGGAGAAGAAGCGGAACGGGTACGGGAACCTGAAGTGGGGGCTGATCCTGGTCTTCATCGCTGCGGCGGCAATCATCACCTTCTTTCTGTCGGCGCCGGCGGCCTCGGTGGGATACGAGGCCCACGTCGTCCAGGTGGGCAACGTGTGGCTGCTTCACTTCGGCACCTTCACCGGAGCGATCGGCTTTGCGTTGGTCGCGTTCCACTTCATCGCCCGCGCGTACCAGCAGCAGGATGCCGAGGCCGGCCGGGCCGTGGCCGCAGGGAAAGACCAGGCCTGACGGGCAGGAATCGTGCAGGCAGTGCAACCGAACACGCCGGAGCCTCGTATGGTGGGAAGGGCAAGCGACTGGAAGGGAGGGAACGAGATGAACGAAGATCGTGTGGTCTACGAGTGGGAAGCCGCCGAGGGTGCTGCAAAGGCACGCCTCGTTCTGACCGGAGCGGACGCTTCAGCGACCATCCGAGCCGAACGCCATGGCGATGACGTCTTCTTCCTGACGTCGGACTCACGGTTGGTGGGCGCGTTCTTCAAGTTCGATCGGCAGACCGTGGCGGCGTAGGACCGCGCAGTGGACCCCAGAGCGGCTCCGGCGGCGATCACCCCAGGCGGGTGAAGCTGCCGGAGCCGCTTTGGTGACGGCAGGGGACAGGGCACGGGGAAGGCAACGGCAGTGTCGGTCGGAGGACCGACCGACCTACGCGGACGGCGGAGGCTATCGCACCAGCTTCTCGATCCGGCGGGCGATCACTGCGCGCTGCGCGTACACCTGCTGCGGGTCGCCGGTGAAGCTGGTGAGGCTCTGGGTGACGGGCAGGCAGGCTTCACGCGCCTTTTCGACGCTGCCCTCGAGCTGGGCAAGCAGCCACAGGTACTCGTAGTCATCGATGCCGTCGCGGATGTTCGCGAGACGGATGCAGCCGAAGGGGCCGTCCCTGCCCGGGTAGAGCATCTCACCATCGCCGTGCAGGGCCGCGGTCCAGTCGTCCCCCGCTCCGGTAGTGATGCTCCACTTGAGCCGCGGGCCGTCCTTCTCCGGGTCGATCAGGTAGTCGTTGTGGGTCCGGTCCCAGATGTTCAGGCCCCAGTAGAGGAAGCCGTCCATCTTCTGCTGGTACGCTTGCCACCAGATGACGCGGGCGTCGACCAGCGGGTCGTCGGCGAGCCAGTTGGCGAACGGGTAGCGGGGCCCGCAGCAGATGTAGCTCCAGACCTGCAGCCCCGCCGCGCGGCATCGCTCCGCCTGGTCGAACCGGTAGACCGAGGAGACCGGGCAGTTCCAGTCCACGTTGAGGTCGCACATGGCCTGCGGGTCCTGGGCCACGCGGGCGGTGGTGAGGGTTGGGATGCCGTACCGCTCCCGGATCAGCCCGAAGTACTCCTTGAGGGTCGGGTAGAACTCCTCCCCCCGCTCATCGAAGGTGTAGACGTAGGCCTTGTTGATGAGGCCGCGGCGCTTGAGCTCCGCGACGTAGGGGTCCAGGCGCCTGATGAGGTCCGCCTTGAACTGCGGAGTGTAGACCTCGAGGGGGCTCCAACAGACCCAGGTGGCCTTCCCCCGGGGCTGGACCATGTTGATCACGTTGAACGCGTTGAGCCCGCGGTCGTTGTAGTGGGCGAGATCGTCGAGGTCGGGCGGATCGGTGCGGGAGATGTCGTCCGGGTTGAGGCGGTGCTTCAGGACGTAGTCGCCATAGGCCCGACGAAGCTCCGGCGTCACGGTGCCATAGAGCTTCTCGAGGTAGCCGTCCATCAGCGCGAAGGCGGTCTTGATGTGGGGCTGCGTAGGCAGATCGAAGTCGTACACTGTTGCCGTCACGGGCACCCGCAGGTCGGGGGCATTGGCCGGCCGGATGACCACGTGCCCCGTGTACTTGCCCGGGGGCGTCTTCGGTGGCGCGTAGACGGTGAACCAGATCGACTGGGTGGTGCCGGCGGGCACATCGAAGCGGCTGACGGGGAGCAGCGGATCGGGCCACCAGCCCGGCACCGCATCGGTCACCTTCGGGTGGTTGAACAGCCTCTTCAGCTCGACGAACCCCACTTGATGCCACTCGAGGTTGCCGCGCGGAATGAGGCGGCCCTTCCCGCCCTGCAGATCGCTCAGTTCCACGGTGCAGCCCTTGAGGTCGTGGCCGGGAGCCGCCCGGAGAGCCACCTGGAAGCTCTCGTACTCGTTCCCCGCCAGAGCGATGCTGGCCGTGGGCGCCTCGTCGAGCTTCTCCGGGAAGGCGCTCACCAGCACGCGCTTCATGCTGGTCTCCGTCCACGCGACGGAGCCGACGCCCGGGCCGGACTTCGTGCGCACGCGCACCTCGTGGCGGAGCTGCTCGCCGAGGAGGTCATCCCTCAACGACAGCCGGACCGCGTAGTCGCCGCCGGGGAGCAGCATCCCCGAGGCATCGGTGCCCGGCCAGGCAAAGCTGATGCCTGCCCCGTGCCCTCTGACGGAGTACACATCTCCGCCGTCCTTCACGACGGTCGCCGTCCACTCGGCAGGCAGGGAGAGAGAGGCCGAGTAGTCGATGCTGTTGCCACCGTAGAGGCTGGGTGTGGCCTTCTCGGTCTGCACCTCGAAGGGAGCCAGGCTGAGAGTGACGCCGTCGAACCACGCCTTGCCCGCGCAACCCCGGAAGAGGATGAAATACTGGATCTTGCTGATGGGCTTGGCGCCGGCGAAGACATAGTCCACCTTCTGCCAGCCATGTGTTCCGCGGTCGAAGTCGCCCCGCTGCCCCCAGAGGTTCGTGCCGTCATCGTACCAGCAGTCCATGTAGAGGCAGTAGTCGCCCCCCTCGCCGACGCTCTCGCACTTGCTCCAGCCGGAGGCCCGGAACGGGTGCTTGATCGGCGGGCTGAAGGTGATCTCCTGCATGGCGCCACGGACGTCATCCGGACGCGGGTTCGCGCACGTGAGGCACGCGCTGCCCGCCCGCCCGGCTCCGCGGACAAGCGTGTACCCGCCACCGACCGGGCTCCACGCGGAGGCCACGGCGCCCGCGGCCTGCTCGAACGTGGGGTTGGTCAGCAGGCTCTCGCCCCGCTTGGGCGCAGCCCAGGTTGACGAGACGCACATCGCGAGCAAGGGCGTGAGTGCGTGCATGGCCTCGAGCCTCCGATGGAGGGACGGGGGCGACCCGGCGGGGCGACCCACCGGTTGTGTTCAGAAAGGCATTGTCGGGCTGGAAGCCCGACCTACGCGACGAACCGCACCGCAGAAGGGGGATTCCTGCCCGTTTGAGCCGCTGCCGTTCGCGTAGGACGGGCTTCCAGCCCGTCAAAGCCTTTGTTGAGCACAACCCGCCGGGTCGCCCCTACACCGCGCCATAGATCCTCACCTTCGCGAACACGCCGTCCGAGTTCCACGACCAGAGGCCGGGGAGCTTGGGCTCACCGGGCGGCTTCCCCGCGTAGTCGATCGAGAGCTGGTCATCCACGATGAGCTGGAGGCGACCCTCGGCGAGCACCTGCGCGATGACGTGGTGCCACTTGCCCGGCGTGACCACGGGTCGCTCGGCGGTTGTGACCTGCTCGCCGTTGATGAGCACCTTGTTGCAGGTGTTCCCGTTCGAGCCAAAGCCCACGAGGTAGCCGGAGGTGTACTGGGCGGGATCGGCCAGCCAGCAAGCGGACAGGTCGCCACCGGTCTGGCCGGCTACGCGGGCATCATACTCGATGCGCACCGGCGCCGGGAGGTGCTCGGCATAGCAGAGGAAGGCGACGCCGCTGGCGTAGATCAGGCCGCCCTTGATTTCCCAGGCACCCGACCCGACGCGCCAGCGATTGCCAAGGTTCGGACGGTCGAAGTCGTCCGCGTAGACGAGCTTCCAGTTCACGCCGGACGGGTGGCGAACCTCTCCCACCTCGGGCGCCGAGCGCTTGGGCGGCGGGGCAAAGCACGGGCGGCCCTTGAACTCCCTCGGCGAGACGATGGTGACGCCGGTGAGCGGGGGGCCGTCCGGGGCCGGGGCGAGTTCGCAGACGAAGGTCCAGTCCACGGGCTTACTCGCCAGCTTGAACACGACGACGTTGTCCCCCTCGCGCAGCTGGATGGCCTTCTTGTCATGGCCGGGACCAACGGGGGAGGATCGGTCGAGCCTCCAAAGTGGCTCGCCGTTGAGGGTGAGGGCGAAGCTCGCCGCGCCGCCGATCCGCAGCTCGGCCGGCATCGCTTGGGGCGAGTTGATGCAGGCGACGGCGTAGGAGCACACGGGCGTCTCGCCGGGGTAGAGCTCGTGGAACCGGAGCCAGTCGCCGTCCTCCCAGGGCTGCCAGCTGACCTTGCCCTTCAGGCCGTCGTAGGTCGCATCGAGGTCGATGCCGTCGTCCGGCGGCAGGAGAGTCAGGTCGAGGGCATCGGGCGCCTTATTGGGGAAGGGGCCGAGGAGCATCCACCTCCGCATGTAGCCGCTCCCCGCTTCAAGGGTTGCGTGGAGGCGGAGGGCACAGTCGCCCAGGTGCAGGTTGAGGGTGACCGGGAAGTGGTGCTGAGCGAACGTGCCGGCGGGCACGGTGACCGGGATCGCCAGCCGGAAGGGCGGCCCGGGCTTGAGCTCGGCGCGGTCGCTCGTCCCGCCCTGCCACCCCTCGGGCAGCCTGGCCTCGGCGGATACGGTGAGCGGCTCGCCCTGGATGGCGGAGGGGGTGATCTCAAGGTCGATGGTTGCCTGCCCTCCCGTCCCGTTCTGCAGCGTCGGGTAGATGCTCGAGTTGTACGGAATCCACATCGAGAGGCCCAGCGTGGAGGCGAGCGCGGCGAAGGGCAGGCCCTCAGGCTTGAGCTGCGCCACGTGGGCCAGGCACAGCCGCGTGGCCTGGCCCGAGAGCTTGGCCCCCTCGGGCGAGCCGTCCGGCAGCTTCCCCAGCGCCGACAGGGCCAGGTCGACATCCGGCCATTGCTTCAGATCGCTGTTCAGCCCGAGACCTGCGAGCAGCGTCTGCAGGCTGACCCGCAGGGCCGCCTCCCGTTCGGCGGAGGTGACGAAGGCCTCCGTGAGGCCGGGTCCGCTGAGGGGGGTCTTCACGTTCTCGAACGCGTTGCCTCGGAGGACGACCCCGTGGGCGGTGGCATACGAGAAGACCCCCAGGTCGGCGTTCCTGATGGTGTTGTTCTCCACCAGCACGTCGCGGACGTAATGTCCCTGGCGCTCCAAGCCCCCGCCGCTCCACTCGCACCCGAGCATGATGTGCGCGTTGTTCTCGAGCGAGTTCCGGCGGACGATCGTCCCCAGCGTGAGCGGCGTATCCCACTCGGCCTTCGGCGGGAAGGCGTACACCCCGATGTGCGCCTCGCCTGAGAGGCGCCAGTTGTCGTGGTCCGACCGGTAGAGGTTGCCCTCCAAGATGCGGTTGTCGAGCCACTGTAGGTACCAGTTCGGCTGGATGCCGTCGGCGTAGATCATGCCGAAGTTGTGGTAGCCGGCCGTGCGCGTGGAGCGGTTGCCGGCGCTGATGTGCTCGATGGCGTTGCCGTAGAACTGCAGCGACACGCCGGCATCGGTGAAGTCGTTGTCGATGAATAGGCACCGGCCCTGGTAGTTGCAGAAGGTGACGGTGGAGGTCTCGTCGGGCGGCACCTGCCAGGGCTGTTCGACGACCACGTCGCGCCCCGAGGCGGAAACCACCCGCCGGTACTGGCCCGCGCCCTTCCCATCGAGGATGTAGAAGCCCGCGTCGCGCCAGTCCTGGCCACCGAGCTTGGGATCCTCGGCGAGCGTGACGACGTTGTTGTGCGCCGCGGCGACCTTGCCGAAGTATGCGCCGCCGCCGGCGTCGGAGGTCATCGCCTCCCGATCCCAGCCGAACATGGCGGTGAGGGTGTTGTGCGCGTAGTAGACGAGCTGGGAGTAGGTGCTGCCGTCAAGGCAGTTCAGGCCACCGCCGGTCGCCATGAGATCGCCGCCGACGATGCGGTTGCGCTCGAAGATGACGCCGTTCGATCCGGAGAGCGAGTACCAGCCCCAGCGGCCGTTGGTGAGCGTGTTGTCGGCGATCCGCGCGCCCCGCAGGCGGCTGAGCCAGAAGACCATGCCGCTCGAGTAGAGATCGCAGTCGGTGATCTCGACGTTCTGGCCGCCGAGGACGAGGAGTGGGCACTGGTTCCCGCCGGGCGTGCGCAGGCGACGATCCACCTCGGCCGGTTCCATGTGCCCCCGGTAGCGATCGGCGCGGACCAGTACGCGGTGGAGGCGCACGTTGCCCGCGTCGGGCTGCCGGTCATCCGCGACGAGGAAGCGGCTGTAGTTGCTGCAGTAGAGGGTGAGGTCCTCGACCGCGAAGGAGTTCGTGCCCCTGATCTGCTCGGGCAGCGGGTCGGGGACATCAGGCCAGAACAGGCAGACGAGTTCGCGGGACTCACCCTTGAGCGTGACGAGGCGCGGGATGGTGAGCGTCTTCGTGAGCAGGTACCGCCCACGCGGGAAGTAGACCACGCCCCCGCCTGCCTTCTCCGCCGCCGCGAGAGCCGCCTCGACCGCGGTCGTGTCATCCGTCTGCCCGTCGCCCCCGGCGCCGAAGGTGGTCGCATCGTAGCGCGCCGTCGGCCACGGGTCGGGGCGACGGACGGTGAGGGCCACCGCCTCGCTCCAGCCGGTCTCGCCCCCATAGCCGCTGTGGACTTGCAGTCGGTACTGCCCCGCTGGCAGGTCCTTCGGCAGCGGCGCCTCGACGGCGTAGTTGTCGCCGGTCGCACTGAGGACGACGGTCTTCGGCCCCTGGAGCTGAACCTTCACGGGGAGCTTCGCCTCGTTGCCGAGGTTCTTGCCGAAGGCGCGCACCCATCCGCCGGGCGAGGCCGTCGTGCCGACATCGCCCTGGACCCACCACACTACGGGCCGGTTGAGCAGATGGCTGACCTTGCCGGAAGGCGTGGAGATGTCGAAGGCGATCAGCCCCGGCTTCACGTCGGGTGGGATGACGAACTTGAGCGAGCCGTCCTGCGGCTGGATCGGAGTCACCGTCTTCCCGCCCACAGTCACCAGGGGCCGGTCCCCAAACCCGTCACCGATCACCACCACCGTCTCGCCGGGACGGACGGGATCGGAGGCCCAGAAGATCGAGGGGGCGCTCCACCCCACAACCGCGGCAGCCAGACACACCGGCACCAGGATCAGCAGATGGGGGCGCATGGGTCGTGTCCTCCCGACGTTCGTGGCACGCGCGACCCGCGCGTGGGTGCTGTGGCCCATCGCCGGGTAGCCGATGCCACAGAGACGGGCTTCTGGGACTGCCTCAGGCGACAAAAGCCGACAGAACCCGACACTCAGAACCGCGGACGAGGGGCCGAATCGCCCGAATTCGGCCCCTCGTTGGCTTTGCGGCTTCCGGCCGTCAGTGGGCCTAACGTCTGATGGCCGTTGTTGCCAGGCTCCTTGACACCGAGCCGTCGGCGCCGTGGGCCTCCACCCGGACGACGTACACGCCGGACGGCACAGCGAGGCCCTGGTCGCTGCGGCCGCTCCAGATGAGGGTCTGCGGGCCCTGGCTGAGTTCGGTGGCGCGGGCGATGGTCGCGATCGGCCGGCCGGCCACGTTCAGCACCTGGGCCCTGACCGAGGCGGCGGCGCTCAAGGCAAAGGTGACCTGTACTCCGCCGCCGCGCGTCGGCGCAGCAGCTAGCGCCGTGACCATCGCCGAGCCCCCGGCACCGACCACCGGCCCAGGTGACGGCACGGTGGCCGGACCGCGAGCGTTGCCATGCCGGTCCGCGGCCTTGAACTGGTAGGTGTAGCTGCCCGCGTCAAGCAGGGTGTCGAACCCGTAGGTCAGGCCCGTGACAGGGTCGGTGCCGGCAACCAGGGTCATGTCATGGGTGGTGAAGAGCTCCCCATTGCGGCGGAGGACCAGCCGCACGAAGGTGGGCTGATCGCCATCGTAGGCGCAGTACAGCACGCGGAACGAAAAGGTCGTCTGGCTCGGCTGTCCCGGATCGGGGTTCACGCCGTCCGTCTTGTACCCCCCGGTGCCGAGCCAGGCCAGGAAGGGCACGCCGGGGATCACCGGGCCGACCTTGGCCTGGGTCGGCTCGCCGGTGGCCTTGCCGTGCTGATCCTCGGCCTCGAAGCGGTAAGCGTAGTTGCCGGGCGGCAGCTTCGTCGATGTGTAGAACGCCAGCCCGGTGACGGGGTCGACGCCCCTGACCTGGTCCATCGACAGCGTTCGGTAGACGGCACCGTTCCGGATGATGACGACTTGCACGTAATTGGGCTGATCGCCGTCATAGGCGTAGTACCTGACCCGGAACCGGAACAGCGTGGCATTGGCCCGGCCCTGGTCGGGATGCACGCCGTCATGGCCCCAGCGCGGCCCGCCGGCCCGAGTGAGGAACGGCGGCGCCGGCATGCCCGGGCCGAGGCGGTCCTGGATCGGCTCCCCGGTCGCGGGGCCGTTAGCGTTCTGCGCCTCGAAGTGGTACAGGTAGTTGCCGACCGGGAGCAGCTCGACCGCCTCGTAGATGCGTCCCGTGGGCAGTGTGCCGGAGACGGGGGTCATGTCAATGGCCGGCAGGGGCGCGCCGTTCTGGGTGAGCGCCAGGCGCATGAAGTCCGGCTCGGTGCCGTCCGGGATCTGCAGCTTTGCCCTGAAGGTGAACGTGTCACCGGGGGCGCCATTGTCCGGGTCCACACCGTCGGTCTCAAACCCCGGCGTGCCGGCCCAGCTGAGCGTGGGTGGAGCGGACGCCCCGACGCACATGGTGGTGGCGCGGATCGCGTCCGTCTCGCCGGGCCCCGCGCCGGTGCTGGCGGTGAGCAGGATATCCTTCACCGACCCGAGCGGCGTGGCTGCGCCAATCGTCACCTCGATGCGGATGTCTTTGGGCGGATCGCCGGGCGCGAAGTTGTTGATCGGGTAGCCGGCGCCGGTCACCGGTCCGGTGATGTCGGTCCCACCCGTCAGGGCGTCGTAGTAGCGCACCGTCCACCCCGGGTCGTCGCCCGGCCCGGTCACGAGCACGTTGTCGGGGCCGCCGCCGTCGTTCTGCACCTTCACCAGGTAGGTCACCGTGGTGCCGGCCAGTGCGCTCTGCGCCTTGGTCTGGTCGGTGCCATCGTTGTTGTAGATGGCATCGCCGAGATACACCGAGTCACCGGCATTGCAGATCAGGAGATCCGGCTGGTTGGGCAGCCGGGTCGTGCTGGCCTTGACCGCATCGAGGACCGCGGGCCGCTTGACCGAGGCCGCAGTCAGGAGCACGTCCTGTACGCTGCCGGCCAGCACCGGAGTGGTGGGCGTGACGTCGATGCGCATGTTGAACGATGCGCCCGACCCGACGCCGGTGCGGGTCCAGCCGCCCGTGGTCACCGCCGTGGTGCGGTCAGTGCCGCCGGAGAGAGCATCCCAGTAGGTGACCGTCCACCCGCTGCCCGCCGCCGGGCCAGTCATCCGCAAGTCGTCCGTAACCACGCCGTCGTTCTGAACCTCGACGAGGTAACTGGCTGTCTGGCCCGGATAGATGAGCCGCGATTTCGTCTGACCGGTGCCGTCGTTGCCGTAGACGCCGCCGCCGATGTAGCTGTCCGGGGCGGGGTTGGAGATCAGGCAGTCTGGGACGCCACTGGCGAGGACGTTCGGGATGATGTCCGCCGTCATCGTGGCTCCGGAGTTGCTGATGTTGCGGACGGCGACATAGGCGGGCGGGCCGCCGTAGGGCTCGGAGTCCGGGGTGGAGGTTGGATCGAAGATCGCCGTTGCTCCCGAGTAGGGATCGGCCCCATCGCCGCTGTTGTTGTAGTACTCCATGTCCCACAGGCCATCCGCCTGCTCGAGCGCGACCTGGTAGTGGTTGGTGGGGTCCAGCCCGGGGTACCACTGGTTGTCGTTGCCATAGACGTTGTCGTCACAGTGGTAGATGCAGAGGCCGTTGCCCGGGATGTACAGGTCGAAGCCCACCTGTTGGCGGTTCTCGACCAGGAAGTACTCCTGCTCACCCGCGGTGGCATGGACGGGGAGCTTGTAGATGACGGGGTTGGTGTTGACCTGAGGGACGGACGCGCCGATGACGTCGTCGGTGGGAGCGATCGGAGTGACCCACCCCTCATACACGCGGCTCCAGGCGTCCAGCCCGGCGGGCGTGTCGCCCGGCAAGACGCCGCCGTTCCAACTGCCCCCGGCCATCAGAGACCAGCCGCCCAGGCCCGCCGAGTCGCCCCCGTAGTCGTAGAAGTCAGGCAAGCCGAGCGCGTGTCCGTACTCGTGGCAGAAGACGCCGACCGTGGACTGCTGGCCGCCCCAGGAGAGGGGGAAGCGCTCCGGCATGGTGATGTACGCGGCGACCTGGACGCCGTCGTTGGTCGGCTCGGGAGGCGAGATGCCGCTGCTGTGGGACCAGATCTCCGTGCCGTCGTCACCGCCGGTCTCGGTGCCTGACCCTTGATGGACGAGGGCCACCGCATCGACGTAGCCGTCGCCGTCGTTGTCGTACTGGCTGAAGTCAAAGCCGGCCGCGTCGGCCTGTTGGACAGCTTCCCGCAGCAGGCTGCCGGCATCGTACTGATACGTGCCGTGCGGGTTGGCCGCCGTGTACCAGCCGCCCGCCCCGGGCACCCCTGCGTTCACCGAGAAGAGGTCGTAGGACGCCTGCGAGTAGTACGTCCGCATGGTGTTACCGATATCGCCGAAGAGGCTGGCCTGAACCAGCGCGGGAGTGTACGTGGTGGTAGTATCGCTGTAGTTGATGCAGAGGACGGGCACCGCGTTCTCCACGGCAGCCCTGATCCCCGGCGCCTTGGTCCTGATCGGCTTCATGCCGGCCGGGCGCCTGAAGGGCCGCGGGGGCTTGAGGGCCGGTCTGGGGCCAGCCACCCATCGGCCGGCCCTGTCCCGGACAAGAGGCACTCCCTGCAGCGTCTCGTACCAGTGGTTCCACTCATCGCCGCGGAGGCGCGCCTGGAGGGTCGTGCCGTCCGGCTGCCTGAGCCTATGGGTGATGGGTGCAGCGGGAACGGCCAGGGCCGCGTACTCGGCCACCACAGACAACATCAACCCCAGCACGCCGAGCCATACGATGCGCCTCATCGTGGTTCCCCTTTCACGGGAGGAGTAAGATGGCTGCCACGGAGACCTGGGCAACATGCACATTGGGATAGTACTAGGTAGTTGCAGAACGTGGTGGGTCGTTCGGGACTGACACCATTTCGGGCGTCGTATGCCTGAAATGGTTGTCTGTCCCCCGTTTGCGGTGGCCTTCTGCAACTGCCTGGTACTTCCCCTAATTCGCCGGCTACCCGATCTCCCCCTTCTCACTCGGCGTGCCTTTTCTCACAGTGCATCAGGTAGATGGTGAGGCTTCACCGCCACGGTACGCACACCTCGTCCGCCGTTGCGTGCGGCCCGGCGACGCGGAGCAGGACGCGGCCGCGCCCGTCGCCGAAGAGCTGCCGGAGGTCGAGGGTCAGCTCGCGCGGGTCGGCCTCGCTTTCGACCTCCTGGGCTTGCCGACGGACGCCCTGGTCGTCGATCAGGGCCACCGAGAGAAGGCCGCCGAGGAGGCCGTTCGGCAGGGAGACGCGCAGGCTGTCGCCGTCAAGCTCGGCGCGGAGCAGCCTGGGGGTGACCAGCAGGCACTTCACCTCGTGCGGGTCGAGCGTGAGCTTGAGGACTGCCCGCCTGACTCCGCTCGAGTCGGGTGCGAAGGACAGGAGGTCGAACACGTCGGGCTCGTCGGCGTAGGGCAACCCGCGCTCCCCTCGACGCCGCTCCTCCGCGTTCCCGGCCAGCCGCCGGATCGTCTCGGGGTTGGGGTCCCAACGCCAGGTCGTCTCCGGCTTGCGGGTGGCGTGCTCGATCTCGGCCAGCTCGAGCAGATCGAAGAGGCGGGCGTTGGCGGGCACCGGCAGCACGACCCAGGCCGTCCGCGTGCGCAGGCCCGCGTTGTAGACCGTGTAGACCGCCTGTGGACCGCGCCGGAAGGCGTTCAGGTAGAGCGGCGGAGCGACAAGCGGGAGGGCCGGCTCCACGTCGTTGCTCAGGAACGTCTCCGCGTGCTCGCGGAGCGTCGGGAACCAACGGATGAAGAGCTCCCGGCGCACCGGATCCGGCATGTTGGTCCAGAGGCCCTCCCCGTTGAAGAAGGCCAGCTTGCACCGCCAGAGGCCGTGTCGGTAGCTGGGAATCTCGTACATCTTGAACGCGGGCAGAGCGAAGTGGAAGTAGTTCAGCCCGGCGGGGTTGTACTCGGCGTCGCCGCTGAGACTGGTCCAGAGGCTGTGTGACCATGAGCCGTCCTCGTGCATGGCCATGAGGTCACAGCCGGGCTCCTCGGAGTGGATGGCGGTCTCAGGGCTGACCTCCATCACGCTCTGCCGGATCGACTCGAACAGCTCCCCGCAGCCGCTCGGCCAGATGCCCGGGGTCTCATGATGGTGACCGGCGTTGTGGCACACCTCGGACCACCGGGAGCCGGTCGAGTCCACGTACATCGCGCACAGCGGCACGCGGCGAGCGATCTCGGCGTAGGCCGCGCTGTCCCGCTGCTGCCACTCCTTGACCGCCGGGCACATGTTCCAGACCGGGTTCGACTCGGTCGAGTAGTAGGTGTAGTACTCGCCCCGGTCGTCCTTCATCGCCCACTCGGCGCCGTGCTCCCCCGCAAGGCGCCGCTTCTTCTCCAGGCACATGCCTTCGAGGTAGACGCCGACTTTCTGGCCCCACTTGCCGGCGCGCCCGCCCTGCTTGCGAAGCTCGTCAAGATCGCGGGTGAGCTCGTCGGGGTAGTCGATCGTCCAGAGCGGGCTGAGGTGCCACCAGTCGTAGGAGCCGAACTCCTCCCCGCGCTGGTCATCCCCCGGCGTGCCGCCGACCAGCGCGTAGAAGCCGTAGCGGTAGGCGTCCGGGCAGGGGCGCGCCGGCTTCCACCACGTCTTCAGCCACGCGCGGTAGTCCCGGACGGCGGCGTGCCAGTCGCCCGCGTGAGGAGAGAGCGTCGCCGACGGCGCCGACCAGCTCCCGCCCGGCGCGAGCTTCCGCGGCAGGTACTGCACCGAGAGATGAACGCCCGTTGGCGCGCGCCAGGGATCGACGACGTGGACCTGTTCAGGGATCTCCGCGATGCGCCGAGGCCGGGCATCGGCGGCCGGCGAGCTGCGGAGGCCGAAGACCTTGTACTCGCCGCTGGGGTCGTCACACCGCAGGTAGAGGCCCCCGCCCTCGGCGCGGTGGGCCTCCAGAAGCTGCAGCCACGCCATGCCGCCATAGCTGGATAGGCCCTCCAGCGGCAGGTCGCCGGCAGCCCCGCCGCGCTGCGGAAACCACCAGCCGGGCTTCCCGCCGAGGTCGAGCCCATCGAGGAGCGGGAAGACCAGGCGCGGCTCGACGGCCTCAGTGCCCGTGTTCCGCAGCGACGCTCCCAGCCTGACGCCGCTCGCTTGCGAGCCGTCAACGGTCAGCGTGACCTCGAGCGCGCCGTCGCTCCCGGGTCCGCGCAGGTGGAGCGCGGCGCCCTGCTTCGTCGGCTCGACGCCGGTGACGGTGAACTCGTCGGAGTACGCCAGACGATCGCCGAGCTTGACCGCGAAGATCGGCGAGGGCGTCTCGGCGCGGATCAGCTCGCCGCAGGTCGCTCCCCACAGCCCGCGCAGGAGCCCCTGCTTCGGGTCGAACGTGAGCCGCAGAGAGGGGTTCTCGATGGCGATCTTGTCGGCCGACCTGGTGAGCTTCGCCTGTCCCGCCTTCGGGCCGGGCCCGGCCTGAGGCAGCGCCCGGATCACCGGCACCTCATCCGGCAGGCCCGGCTCATAGGACAGCCCGAGCAGCGCCCAGCCGGCCTGGGTCGCGTCGTCGCACAAGACGACCTCGGACAGCCTCGCCCGGTGGCCGGGCTCGACGACGGCCGGGGCAGCCGCTCGGCTGGTCGCGGAGAGCTTCGGGGTCACCGCCGTCAGGCCCGCCCCCTCGTCGCCCGGCACGATGCGCTCGCGGAAGCCGTCTTCGTAGCGCAGCTCGACCTGCAGCACGTCAACGAGGCTGTCGTCGTGGGCGTAGAGCTCCGCGTCGCACAGGGGCGCCAGGAGCAGCGCAATCCGCCGGGCCTCGACCGGCAGCTTGACCGCGCGCTGGGTGCGGGAGGGCATGTCCTGAAGAAGACAGTTGCGCCCGAAGCCCGGCTGCAGGAACGGGTACCCGGACACGGCCACCACCGGACCCGCTCCCGGCGCGCCCACCCCGGCCAGCCCGGCGTCGGTGTCGTAGTGCTGCCACAGGTCGACGAGCACCCACCGGCCCTCCTGGGTCGCGAGCTTCGCGAGTACCCGGTCGTGGAGCTGCTGAGCGACGTCTCGCAGGGCCGCGTCGAGGGTCTCATTGGCGTGCACATAGGCCGCCCAGTCCTCGGGCGGCACCCGGCCGATGGCTTCAAGGGCGGCAACGGCGGGCTGGAGGGTAGCCGCCGACTCCGGCCAGAGTTGCCGGGTCCTCTCCGCTGTCAGGGCCTCCTGCGCGGCTTTGAGCGAGGACTCCCGATGGCGGAAGTCGTCTCGCTCGGTGACCGGCGTCACAGACAGCCGCACGTTGTCGATCTTCAGGCCCCACGGGCCTGTGTCCAGGCCCATGGCTGCGAAGGCGATCGGCCCCGCGTCGCCCTCGTCGTGGGGGATCGGAGGGCTCTCGGCGAGCAGCTTCTCGCCCTTCTCATCGAAGAGGCTGACCCGGGCCGAGGCTGGCGTGTTCTGCACGCGGATACGGAACCAACGGTCGACCGGGAAGCCGTGGGCCTGCCAGCGGTTGAACCAGACGCCCCCGGCCACGGTGTAGAGGAAGAACCGCTCCGGCCCATACTCCAGCCACCAGTAGCAGTGGCCCTGAGGGCGCCAGTGAGTGACGACCGCCTGGTAGCCCTGGGCCTCCTGAGCGGGCTGCAGGAAGTCCCACTCCAGCGTGTAGGCGATGTCGGGAACGGCTTCGCGCGTCGCGAGTTCGGTCGGCGCGCGATCGCCGAGGAGGTGCAGGCACTGGCCGGCGTCGCGGGGCTCAAGCCGGGCCAGGCTGTTGTTGCCACCGATCGCCAGGCGCCAGGTGTCCTCGGAGACACTGGCGGCGTCGAACGCGTCAGCGATGCGGAGGGGTTGAGCACCAACCGGCAGAGACGCAAGCAGCGCGAGCAGCAGCATTGTCCATCCCCCTCTAGCGAAGATCACCGGGCTCCGGTGGGCTCTTCGGGCGTCGCCGTCGCATACCTCCGAGGAGTTTCGTCTCCACGCTGCGAAAACCATGCCGGGCCGTCTGGTCGGACGCTGATGGCTGGCCCCCATCGTGGACCCCGGAGGCCTCTCGATGATCCCTCTTGGCATCGCCCTTGCGACGGCGTCGCTCCCAGCCGCCGAGCCGATGAAGGCGCACGTCATGACGCTGACCGAGCCGATCACCGAGCCCGAGGATGGCCTTCTCCTCGGGAATGGCGACCTCTCGGTGAGCGTGTACCAGACGCGCGACCGGATCGTCTTCCGCTTCGGGAAGGGCGACGTCTGGGATCGGCGGCTGGACACGAGCGACGACCCCAAGCCGCCGCACATCGACGAGATCGCGCACGGCATCCGCGACGAGGGTTGGAAGTGCTCGCCATACGGCGACGGAGAGCCGGTTGCTCTGCGCGGCACCGACAACCCCCAGCGGATGAAGGAGCTGTGCAAGGGCGCGCCGCCGAGCTACACCCGGCGGCCCTACCCGTGCCCCAAGCCGGTGGGCGAGCTGGCGCTGCAGATGCCGCCGGACCTCGAGGGGCTGTCGATCCGGCAGGAGCTGACGATCGAGGAGGGCATTCTGCGGATCACGTGTGCGTGGAAGGGCGCCCTTCGACAGGCTCAGGACGCCGGGACGCCCGGCGGAGTTGAGGTGCGGCTCTCGTGCTTCAGACCGCCGGAGCCCAATGTGCTGGTGGTGCAATGGGAGGTTGGGAACTGGACGGACGAGACGCGCATCGGCAACACCAAGCCGCCCGTGTGGTTCTCGCTCTACCGGTGGGCCGATCCGCCGGTCGGGGAGTTCGCCCAGCGCTTCTTCGCCGAGAGCCGCCATGGCGCGTTCCTGATGGCGGACCCCACGAAGTCGACTCCGCTCCCGCCGCCGAAGGTGCGCGACATCGGCGGGCGGCGCGTCATCGAGCAGACGTTCCCGGCCGAGCCGACCTTCCCCCAGGGCTTCCGCTACCTGCTGGCGCCGTTCGCGTCGGAGGCTGGGATCGAGCCGGTCGAGATGGGCGCGGCCCACGAGGCGCGCCTCCACCTGATGCCGCCGGTGACGGCGAGGGAGGGATGGGTCGTGGTGGCAGTGCCCACCGAGAGCGACGAGGGAGGAAGCGAGGCGGAGCTGGCGCGAGTCAGCGGGCAGCTGGCGGACAGGCCGGCGGAGCGGATCGCACAGTGGGAGGAGGCCACGCGGGCGGAGGCGGCGAGGTTCTGGTCGCGGTCGGCGCTGCACGTTGCCGAGCCGCTCATCGAGAACCTCTGGTACGAGACCCTCCACGCGCGCCGCTGCACGACGAAGGCGGGCAAGACCCCTCCGGGGCTGTACCTGCCGAGCACGGTGCGCGACTACTCCCACTGGCATGGCGACTACCACACGAACTACAACTTCCAGCAGCCCTTCTGGGCGGACTACACGGCCAACCAACTCGAGATGGGCGACGCGTACTTCACCGGCATGGCGCACCTGGTGCAGATGGGGAAAATCATCGCCGAGCGTTACTACGGCACACGCGGCGTGTTCATCCAGCTCACGGGCTACCCCATCAAGGCGGAGGATGACTGCCTGGGCGCGGTGCCCATGGGGCGCATGGCGTACATGACGGGGTGGGCGTCGAACCAGTATTGGTGGCGGTATCTCTACACCAGGGACGAAGCCTGGCTGCGGGATGTCGGGTACCCGGTCCTGCGCGACTGCGCCCTCTTCTACCTCGACTTGATGAAGCAGGGCGACGACGGCCTGTACCACGTGTTCCCCTCGAACCAAGGCGAGGACGGCTTCACGGGCGACCCGAAGGACTACACCGATCGCGGCCAGGTGATGCGACACCTGCGGTACTGCTTGCGGTCGGCGATCGCGGCGAGCGAGGTGCTCGGGACCGATGCCGATCTGCGCGGAGAGTGGCGGGACCGGCTGGAGCACTGCGCGGGCGACGATGGCAACCCGCCGGCGAAGCTGGAGGGCGTGGAGAAGCTCTTCGCGGAGGCCAACCCGCCGGAGTTCGGCACCGGCCGCCCGTATCGTCCACTGCCGGCGGGCGAGGCCAAGCCGTGGCCCGCGCCGGGTGAATGGCTCGACCTCTGGTACGCTGGGCAGTACCCGGTGGCCGCCATGGCGCAGCTACGGGCGAACGTCATCGAACCGAACCGCGCCTTCGCGGGCCTGAAGCGGATCGTCGAGCGCTGGCGACACCCCAATGGGTTGATCTGGGCGATGAGCGTGATGGACTACGGCCACTGCGGCGCATGGACGGAGACGCTCGGCATCTGCGCGCCTCTGCAGGAGATGATGCTGCAGAGCTTCGGCGGCGTGCTCCGCATCTTCCCAGCCTGGCCGAGGGATGTGGCGGCGAGCTTCGCCACCTTCCGAGCGGAAGGGGCGTTCCTCGTGAGCGCCTCGTGCGGCGACGGTGAGGTGAAGTCGGTGGAGGTGCTGAGCGAATGCGGCGGGACCTGCCGCCTCTACTCGCCGTGGGAGAAGGGCCTGCGCGTGGAGACGGAGGACGGCACGGCGGTGGAGGTGAAGGGGCCGGGTGACGCCATCTACGCGTTCGAGACAGAGGCCGGGGAGCGCTACCGGCTGGCGCCGCCGTAGGGACGATGATCCGCGAAGAGGGGTTCGCTCGTGGACCAGAAGCCGCAAGCCGTGATGGTTCCCATGGACGTTCCGTGGGAGGGCAGGTGGCTCTCGTGGGTGGCCGCCACGACGGCGTGCCTGCGCGCGTTGGGGGTCGAGTGCGACGCGGCTGACGTGGCCGGGATGAGCGGGTACGCGTTCATCCTGAACGTTCACCAGACGGTCGACGTGTCAAGCCCGACCGCCTTCGACTGGGCCTGGCTCACCGCGGGCGTCCAGTTGATGGGCCGGTCCACGATGGAGCTTCATCCTTTCGACATGGGCGAGAAGGCCGACCCGACGGGCGACCTCCGCCTCGCCGGATGCCAGGCAGCGTACGACCTGGCAGCGCGGGAGGTCGGCGAGGGCCGGCCGTGCGTCCTCTGGGGGGCTTACCTGCCGGAGTTCGCGGTGGTCATCGGCGTCGAGGACGGGTTCTACCATGTGAAGAGCTTCAAGCAGGACATGGGCCAACCCCAGCCGCCGATCAAGTGGGACGAGGTCACGAACCCGAGCGGGTCGTACGTACTGGCGTTCCCGACCGAGACCAAGGCAACGCAGCTTCGGAGGGATGCCTACGCCGTGGGGCACGCCGTCCAGCTCCTGCTCGGGCGTGGGACGATGGGCGAATACGCGCTTGGCCTGTCGGGGTATGACGCGTGGATCGCGGCGCTCGAGGCGAACAAGGCGCAGCCCTACGGCAACTCGTACAGCACCCAGTGCTTCGCCGAGGGGCGGGACTTCGCGTGCGAGTTCCTCGGCCGCATTTCGAAGCGCACCCCCGAGGCCGCTGAGCCGCTCGGCCGCGCCGTCGCGGCCTACGATGAGGCCTCCACGGCGATGCATGCGCTGCGGGATGTGTTCCGACACCCACCGAAGGACGAGGTGAACGACCCCGCGAAGCGCGCGAGGGGGGTCGAGCTGCTCAAGGCGGCCAAGCTCGCCGAGACGCGCGCGTCGGGGGCGCTGCTGGAGGCGCTGCGGTTCTGGACGGGCAAGCTGCTGGACCGGGAGGGCGAGTAGCCGCCGAGGCCCTGGGGGAGGCGGCCGCGAACTGGCCGGGGTACCGCCGTTGTCGGGTCTGGAGACCCGACCCATGACACCATCGGAAGGAGTCGTCCCATGCCTGTCAGGTTCCGCAAGGTGTTCATCTCAACCGAACGGTACGAAAGCGCCGGCGTGTTCGACGTGAACAACGATGGGATGCTCGACATCGTGTCGGGTGCCTGGTGGTACGAGGGGCCGGACTTCAGGGAGAAGCACCTCATCGGCGCCGTCATGGCCTCGGGCGATTACTACGACGACTTCTCGACCATCCCGCTCGATGTCAACGGCGACGGCTGCACGGACTTCATCACCGGCGGCTGGTGGGGCGACACGCTCCGCTGGCGCGAGAACCCGGGTGAGCGCGGGGGCGAGTGGCCTGAGCATGTCATTGCCCACGTGGGGAATGTCGAGACGACGCGGGCGTGGGATGTGGACGGCGATGGGGAGCTTGAGATCGTCCCCAACACGCCCGGCGGCCCGCTGGTGGTGTACAAGCTGACCCGGGACGCGCGGGGGAAGGGCACCGGCGAGTTCAGCGCCCACACGATCTTCGACCGGCCGCAGGGCCATGGCTTCGGGTTCGGCGACATCACGGGGAACGGCCGCGGCGACTTCATCCTTCCCCATGGCTGGCTGGAGGCGCCGGCGCACCCGCTATCGGGCGAGTGGGTGTACCACGGCGGACTTGACCTCGGCTCGGCGAGCTGCCCGATCCTGCTGGTCGATGTCAACCGCGATGGCCTCAACGATCTCATCGTGGGCCAGGCGCACCCCTACGGGCTCGACTGGTACGAGCAGCGGCGCGATGGCGATGCCATCTCCTTCGTCAAGCACCCCATCGACCCGTACAACTCGCAGTACCATGACATGATGTGGGTGGACATCGACGGCGACGGCGAGTGCGAGCTGCTGACCGGCAAGCGCTACTGGGCCCACTGCGGCCATGATCCCGGCGAGTGGGACCCACTCGGCATCTACTACTTCAAGTGGAACGGGGAGTCGTTCGCCAAGCAGGTGATCGACTACGGTCCGCTCGGCGCGGGCGCGGGCTGTGGCATTGCCTTCGCCGTGGGGGACCTCAGGGGCACTGGCCGGCTGGACATCGTGGCGCCGGGCAAAGATGGGCTGCACGTGTTCTACAACGAGGGGATGTGAACGGCTGAAGGCCGCAGCCCTGGAGGGCTGCGCCACAACACCACAGTGCGGTCGTGGCGCAGCCTTCCAAGGCTGCGATGCCGTTCGCCACCCGGAGGAAGGCTCGTGAGTGAGCCTGTGCCCTGACGGCGAGTACGTCGGCCAGTTCGAGGCCCGTCGCCGGCGGCTTCCACACTGGGAGGAGCCCGGCGCCACCTGCTTCGTCACCTTCAGCCTCCAGCATCCGGCCGCCATCGATCTCACCCGCTCCGACATCGCCCCCATCGTCATCAGCGCCCTGAGGCACTTCGACAACGATCGCTACATGCTCTATGGCTACACGGCCATGCCGGACCATGTGCATGTGATACTGAAGCCGACCGTGCGCGAAGGTCGAGCGGAGCGGTTGTCGCGCATCCTCGATAGCCTCAAGGGTTGGATCGCCCGTCGCATCAACGAGCATCTTGGGCGACTGGGTCGGCTGTGGCAGCCCGAGAGCTTCGACCGCATCATCCGCGACGAGGCCGAGTACGACCGGATTGCGGAGTACATCCTGCACAACCCACGGATGAGAGACCTCGTTGAGGACCCCCTTGACTGGCCATGGTGGGGACAGGGACTGGGCGAGCGGTGAGGCAGGTTGCCGTGGCTGCGACCCCGGGCCTCTGCGGTCGTGGCGCAGCCTTCCAAGGCTGCGACCCCGGGCCTCTTCGACGGCCACGGCATTCGCAGCCTTGGAAGGCTGCGCCACAACCGCAGAGGCAACGGCCGACAAGGCAGTAGGTCCGCCCCAAGACCGTCACCGGCGCGTTCTCGATCCCCTCCTCCACGGAGTTCGTCCGTGCCGCCCGAACGACCGGCGCCGGGAAGGAGACCTCTGCCCGGCAGCCGTTCAGCGCGGAGGGCACGACCTCGTGGATCACGCCGATCGTCGCCCGGGCGGCCTCCTGAGCGTGAAGAGGCGAGGGCGCACCGACCGCGAGCAGTGCACCGACAAGGCGGACGGACAGCGTCTAACAGTTCCTCTCCTGCCGTCAGTGTAGGAGCGTCCTGCAACCCAAACCGCTTCGGGTCGCCGACGTAGAGCAGCCGCGTCTCGCCGGCGCGCATGGTGAGGGCGAACTCCATGACGCCGGTCGCGATCTGCTCCCGGGTGAGCACGTCCCGCACGTCCGCCGGCCCGGGGAGACGTATGCGCTTCTCGCCATCGCTCGTCGCCTGGATCGCGAGCAGCGACGCGCTGGCCCACACGACGTCGCCGGTGTCAACGTAGAGATGCACGCCGGCCTTCCGCGCGATGCTGCGCAGCACCGGCGCCGGCACGTCCGGGGCGGCCGAGTAGACGCTGGTCCAGGCATCGAAGTCCCGCGCCATCAGCCCGGCCCAGGTCCTCGGGGGGTTCGTTCCCAGCGAGGGCACCTGGATCGCAGCCAGCGGCTCGCAGCCCTTGGTGGGGAGAGCGAAGTAGATCGGCCCCGTCATCTCCTCGGCGCCATACTCGAGGTCCTTCGGCACGCCGTCGAGGAGAGGGTGGGACGGGTCGATGATCTTCGCGCGCAGCCGCCCGGCCTTCTGCACGAAGCCGACCGAGATGCCCGTCAGCTCCAGGGCCGTCCGTCCCGAGGCCATCTCGTCCAACGCCCCTGGCGCGTAGATCCAGAGCGCCGTCTTCCCATTGCGCGCGACGTGATTCCGCACCGTATCGCGGGCCTTCTGGTCCAGGAGGAAGGCGTCCACGAAGATGTACAGCTTGTAGTCCGGCGCCCGGCCGGCGATGAGATCGTCGAGCAGCCAGACGTCCACCGGCGCCCCGATTCGCGCGATTTCGAACTGCTGCAGCACCAGGAGCGGCAGCGAGAGGGTGTTGCCCTGCGCGAGGTACGCCAGGCTGTAGTCGTCCACGATCACCGCGATCTCGCTGACGGACGTGCGGTCCCAGCCCAGGGAGGCCTCGGCGACCGGGGCCATGTCCGGCCAGGCTGTCGGAGCCTGCTGTGTGGAGATGGCGGAACCGACGCCCGCCAGCACGGGCGCCATGGTGCGCCACGCCGAGGGCCCGGGCGACCAATCCCCGGGCGAGGACTCATCGACCCAGAGCTTCCCGTGCGACCGCACCGAGTTGGCAAGGCAGGTCCACACCCACGGCTGCTCCGTCCGTTCGCTCGGGAGGGCCGGCCCAGCGAGGAAGTCGAGGTCATCGTTGGCGAGCACTGCGCCGAGGGCGATGTGGCCGCCGGCCTGCAGCTCGTCCCTGCCGCGAGCATGGTCGAGGATATGCCCGTATGAGACCCCCACCAGCTTCCGCCGCTGGCACGCGCTCTTCGCCACGGCCGCGAAACGGGCTATGGCGTCCACGACCTGTCGCGCGTGGCAGAGGTTGTAGTCGATCACCTCTGGTACGGCGGCGGGATCGTGGAGGGCCTGGGTCGGGTGGTTGACCCTCGCCGCCAGGGGGGGCACCTTCACATCCTCCCAGCCCAGGGCCGGCTCCGGCTTCTCGGGCCCGCCCATGGGGGGCAGCGGGTTGATCACATCCTGCCATGCCGCCCGCAGCTTCCGGATGTCGTTCTGGTACTTGTCGCGCAACCAGGCGACGAAGGCGGCCCGCTGCGGCCGGCTGTAGTCCCCGTACACACCCTCCGCCGAGCCCCAGTAGCGCCAGCGCCCCTCCTCACCGGAAGCCAGCAGGTACCCGATGACGTGGTCGGCGTAGGGCGCGCCCTCGACGTGGGTCACGAAGCGGCGCAGCGCCTCGCTCGCATCGGCGCGCCACTTCTCGGAGGAGAGGGCCGGGTACGTCCGCTCGCCAGCGATCCCCGGCACCTCGATGGCGTGTCTCCCCGGCGCGAAGAGCATCAGCTCGTTGGGGTTGGCCGCCTCCCACCAGTCGGGCGCAGAGAGGAAGACGCGGAGCAGGAGGCGCGCCTTGGGCTGCGCGTCCAGGACCGACAGGACGGACCCGTCGAGCTTCGCGTAGTCCCACCGGTCGGGAGCGAGCCACACGTCGGCCGCCATCCCATAGGGGTCATGGTCCGCCGTGGCGGGCAGCATCAGCACGGGCAGCCCACCCGGCGGCATCGCGCGCAACTGCTCGGTATCCGTGGGTCCACAAAACCAGGCGAAGAGCGGGAGGGGTCGGTCGTTCACGAGAGCGGTCGGGGCCCCGTTGTGGTCGGCGACCATGACCGACAGGCTACCGACCATCGGCCCGCCGACCTCCAGAACGGCTCCCTCGGCAGCCTTGCCGCCGAGGTCGAGGTCGTCGCAGCGCACCCGTATCGCGTACTTCCCGCCCGCAACGTACTGGGGCACCCGCAGCCGGACGGGTGCGCTCTCGACCATCTCCCCCGCCTTCCACGTCGAGGGCCGCTGCCCGAACTGAAGCTTCGCCTCGCTCACGACCACCTCGCCGCCGACGAGGGCCAGCATCATCCGGTGCGGCCGCCCGAGCGGCGCCGGCACGTTGACCACCGCGCGAGCCTGGATCTCGTCACCCGGGGCGGCGGCTTCGGGCCCGGAGACAGCGCCGACATCCAGCTTCTCCCGCGGGGCGAGGTGCGCCATCACCTCGTCGATGTACACCGCGTATCGCTTGCCCGGCTCGGCCCCCTCGAGGATGATATCCAGCCGCGCGGGTGGGAGACCGAGGGCGCCGTCTGGGTCCGCCGACTCCGGCGCGAGGCGGCACGCATCGGTGAGGAACACCAGCTCCCGCCAGCCCTTCTGCTCCCCGAGGTCAACCCGCTCGGACTCGTACACCGCCCCCTCGCGCTCCACCAACCGAACCCCCATCCGCAGCGGATCGCCGGCGGGGTTCTTCACCCACAGCGACACCGCGCCAGGCCCGGTCAGCCCCGGCGCGGCATTGGACAACCCAACCAGCGGCGCGCCCGGCCGCGGGGTGAAGGTCCACTGCACGCTGTGTCCGCTGTGCCTCGCGGCATCAGTGACCGTCAGCGAGCACGCGGCAAAGGGGTCGCTCCGGTCGGCGAGGCGCGCGAAGCCGCCCGCGGCCTCACACGCATCAATGACGACCGGCCGCCAGCCGGGCGGCACCGCCTCCTGGCTCGCCGCGGGAGTGCAGAGCGCAACGAGAACGAAGATGCTGGGGATCATGGCGTAGACCTCGACGAAGCATGCCAGCTCAGCTGCGCCTTCTGCTTCTACCGGAAGGTGCCCTCCACAATCCCCTCCCTTACCCTTTCCATCATCCTCGTGTAGAACCACAGGTTGTGATAGGTGACGAGGCGGGCGGCGAGGATCTCCTTGGCCTTGTAGAGGTGGCGGAGGTAGGCGCGGGTGTAGTGGCGACAGGTGGAGCAGGCACAGGAGGGGTCGAGCGGACCGAAGTCGTCCGTGTACTCGGCGCGGACCATGTTCAAGCGGCCCTCGCTGGTGACGGCGCAGCCGTTTCGGCCCAGGCGCGTGGGCAGAACGCAGTCGAAGAGGTCACAGCCGACGCGGATGGCGGTGAGGATCTCCGCCGGCAGGCCCACACCCATCAGGTGGCGCGGGCGATCGGCGGGCAGGGCCTGGCAGACGATGCGGGCAAGCTCCTCGGTGGTTTCCTTCGGCTCGCCGACGCTCAGGCCCCCAATGCAGAAGCCATCCGGAGCGAGTTCGGCGATCTGGTGCCCACTCTCCGCGCGGAGCCCGGGGTCCATCCCCCCCTGAACGATCCCGAAGATGAGCTGCCCTTCGCGCTCGCGGCAGGCGAGCCCGCGCGCGGCCCACTCGTCGGATCGCCGCATGGCCTCCCGCGTCTTCGCCTCGCCCGCCCCGTAGGGCACGGGCTCATCAAGCGTGACGGCGATGTCGGCCCCGAGTGTCTCCTGGATTCGGATCGCGGCCTCGGGAGTCAGCCGGCGCGTGGACCCATCGAGGTGGCTGGTGAAGGTGACGCCGTCGTCGTCCACCTTGCGCAGGTCGGGCAGCGAGAAGACCTGATAGCCGCCGCTATCGGTGAGGATCGGCCGCTGCCAGTTCATGAACCGGTGAAGTCCACCCGCTTGCGCGACGATTGTCTCGCCGGGCCGGAGGTGGAGGTGGTAGGTGTTCGAGAGGACGATCTGGACGCCGATCTCCTCCAGCTCCGAGGGTGTCATGGCCTTCACCGTGCCCTGGGTGCCGACGGGCATGAAGGCCGGGGTGAATACCTCGCCGTGCGCCGTGCGGAGACGGCCGGCGCGAGCCGAGGAGTTCGGGCAGGTGGCTTCGACGGTGAAGGTGGTGGTCATGCTGCTCCGCGACATCCAGCCGGGCTGGTGCGTACTTCGCCGCGCGGGTCGGGATTCCCCCCGGAGGCGGTTGTCGGCGGCGAGATTCGCCTCACGTAGCCTGTCTCCGGAGGTCCTGGTGGGCAAGGGTTCGAAAGTGCGTCCCTAGCGGTGCTGAATCTTGTGCATGTCAGGGAACCTGGTACAGTCCACGCGGCGCCCAGACGACGGGCGCCTTGGTACAGTCCCGGTTTCCTGACATACACGAGATTCAGTAGCGCTGACAAGGCCCATCGCGAGGAGAGAGCGCCGTGCGGCACGCTTGGCTTGGCTTCGGTCTGCTGCTGCTTCCGTGCGCCGTGCGGGCGGCGTACGACTACCGCTACGTCGAGGGCGAGAAGTACTCCGCGACCGACGGCTCAGGGCTGCGGGAGGAGGGCTTCACGAGCTGGATGCGCCACCCGTCGAACGGCGCGGTCATGGTGCTCGCCTCGACCGGGTGGCTGGAGCATGACGTGAAGGGCCTGGGCGAGGGCGAGTACCACGTCTTCGTGCGCGGGCTCGCGTGGGCGAGCGGGTGCGAGGTCGATCTCCTCTGGGACGGGCAGGAGGTCGGGCGCCCGGTGTACCCAAGACCGGGCACTGCCCTGAAGTGGTCGGCGGAGGTGGGCGTGGTGCGCGGGCCCGGCGACCACAAGCTCAGGACCGTCGCCGATCCCAAGATCACCCAGGCGCCGTACATCGACGTGATCCTGCTCACGACCCAGCCCGACTACCAACCCGGCGACGACGACCGGGACTTCGCGTCCTTCACGACCGACTTGCCGATCCTCCACCTCCACACGCAAGCCGGAGAGGAGACGGTCCAGCCTGAGCCGGGCCCGGCGGCCGAGCAGGCCGACTTCACCGTGACCGATGTGCGAGCGGGGCCGCTTGGGATCGGGGGGAACGAGGTTGCGGTCTCCGTCAGCGGCCGGCGCAGCGCCCGGGCGCGGCTGCTCGTGGCGGCGGCGCTCGGCGAAGCGCCCGAGGCCGAGGCCGAGGTCGCTCTGAACAACGACCAGACAGGAGAGGGGCGCGTAGTGTGCGAGGCCACGACTCCGGGCCAGACGAAGCTGAGGATTCGCGTGGTCGAGGGCGATGAAGAGCTGGCTGTCGGGGCCTACACGGTCACGGTGCCTAACCCGGTCGCGGTGTCGCTCGACGAATACGCGTACCCCCTCGGTACGCAGCGGGCCCTCTGGCGAGCGGCCTTCACCTCCAGGCCGGAGGTGACGAGGGAGGTCACGATCGAGATCGCGCTGCGCAAGCCCGGGGCTCGGCAGCCGAGCGAGACCCAGCAGCTACGTGCCGCCGACCCCTCCATAGAGCAGGCCCTCAACATCGCCGGCCTGCCGCGCGGGCGCTACACGGTCGCGTCCCGGTTTCTCCGCGCGGGACAGACGATGCTCGAGGAGGAGCGCCCCTTCATCGTCTTCGACCCGGCGCCGCTCGACGCCTGGGAGCCGGTCGCCCGCACCGAGGCGCGGAGCGACACCGTCCTGCTGAACGGCAGGCCGTTCCTGGGGCGGCTGCTCTACCATGCCGCCGCCGACGAGCGCACCCGCAACCAGGGCTTCAACCTCGTGCAGTGCTACGGGGGCGATCCCAACCCCGTCGAGAGCATCCAGCAGCATCTCGACGCCTGCGCCAAGGTGGGGCTGTGGGGCACGGTGGCGCTGTTCAACAACCGCTACCTCGCGCCGGGCGACCACTTCGACCTCGACCACATCCGCGAGGTCGTCGAGCGCTTCCGCAACCACCCCGCCGTGTGGGGCTGGGACCTGATCGACGAACCCGAGGTCAGCATGACGCCGGAGAAGGTCGCCGAGGCCGCGCGGTTGATCCGTCAGCTCGACCCGAACCACGTGGTGTGGGTGAACCTCTGCCAGCCGGACAAGGCGACCGCGTACCTCGAGAGCCAGGACCTCTGGTCGTTCGACTCGTATCCGCTGCCGACCCTCGGGCCGTTCGCCTACCTGGGCTGGCTGAAGATCACGGACGAGAGGCTGCGCGGAACGAAGCCCCTCGGCTCCGCGCTGCAGACCTACTCCTCTCCCGGCAATCGCCTCCCGACTCCGGACGAGCTTCGCTGCATCGCGTACCTCCACCTCATCCACGGCCACAAGTGGTTTGGCTTCTACTCGTACTACGACCCGGAACCCGCGGGGTGCCTGGCGCGCGATCCGGTGCTCTGGTCGTTCACCCGTGCGCTGAACGGCGAGTTGAGAGTGTTGGCGCCGGTGATACTCGCTGCGGCGCCGATGCGCACGGTGGGGGCGGATCAGGGAGCGGAGGTCTTCCAGGCGGCGGAGAAGGCCGTCTCCGGTAAGCGCTACCTCTTCGCGGTGAGCGGTAGCAAGCAGCCGCTCGCGGTGAGCATGAAGGTCGCGGGCACGAAGGCGAGGGTGCTGTTCGAGGAGGAGAGGAGCGTGGTGGTCCGCGGTGGTCTGCTGAAGGATGAGTTCGGGCCGTACGGGGTGCACGTCTACGTGGTTGAGTGATGGCCCTTGCCGTTCGGAGGGGCAACCACACAACAGGAGTCATGACGGATGTCCGCGCCGCCAGTACGTGAGATCGCCCTGGTCCGCGAGCTGGCCCGCCAGGTCCTCGAGCTGGCCTCGAGCGACGAGTACGAGGCCCGGCGGCAGCGCTGGCGGGATGTCAACGAGCGGCGCAAGCCCGATCGCGCCCCCGTCTGGTGCCGACCGGCGGGTGTATGGAAGGAGCTGCTGCCGGCGGACTCCCTGGAGTGCGCCGATCCGCTCTGCCGCTCCGTGGAGTACACGCTGCGGCAGCACCTGTACAAGCACTGGGTGGGTGACGATCACATCGTCGAGCCCTGGTGGGGCGTCTCGGCGGCGTGGAATTGCGACACGGAGTACCCCTGGGGCCTGCGGACCGGGCGCCAGATCGGCTCAACGGAGCTGGGGGGTTTCCGCTACGACCCGCCGATCAAGTCCGAGGACGACTACGAGCGGATCAGCGTGCCGACGTTCACCTGCAACCATGGGCGCACCGAGGAGGCCCTCTCCCAGATGCACGACCTCCTCGGCGAGGCGATGCCCGTGCGGCTGGTGTGCGCGCCGCCGCTCGGGCCACAGCTCGGCACGTACCTCGACCAGCTCCGCGGCATGGCGCCGATGCTCAACGACCTCGCCTTCCGGCCGGACCTCGTGCATCGCGCCATGGCGAAGCTCACCGAGGGTGTGCTCCGTGCGCTGCGCGCCGCCGAGGGGACGGGTCTACTGACGACCAACCATCATGAGCCGATGTTCTGCAGCGACCCCGTCAACGGGACGCCTGTGGATGGCAAGGTGCGGTTGCACCACCTGTGGACTGCGGCCAACAGCCAGGAGTTCCAGGAGGTCTCGCCGCGGATGCAGGAGGAGTTCCTGCTCAACTACCAGACGCCCGTTTTCCAGCAGTTCGGGGCAGTGCAGTACGGGTGCTGCGAGGACCTGACGCACAAGATCGACCTCGTTCTCCGCATCCCGAACCTGCGCGTGTTCGTCTCGTCCGCGTGGACCGACCTCGACAAGGTGATTGCGGCCTGCGGCACGCGGTACACGATCATGTGGCGGCAGTCGGCCGCGGCCGTCGTCTTCCCGGATGACCTGGCGCCAATCCGCCGACACCTCGACGAGGGCATGCGGAAGCTGCAGGGGCACTACTACCAGGTCGTGCTGCGCGAGCTCGAAACGCTGCAGGGGCACCCGGAGAGGCTGCGGGATTGGGCGCGGTTGGCGATCGAAGCAGCTGCGAAGTACGCGTGAGGAACGGAAGGGGTCAGAATGACAGCACGGCTAAGGACGAGCCGATGACGACGACCGTGCGAGCGACCGCGTATGCGTTGGTCCTGTTCGGCCCACTGGCAGCTTGGGGCGAGGGGTTCCATGTCATCCGCTACGATGATTGCGGGGCGCCGGACAGGCAGCCGCACGTTGTGAGCGGCTCGGTATGGACCTTCGAGGAGAGTCGGGCCAGCGGGCCGCTCTCGGCGCGCACGGTGGCCTTCGACGGCCAATCGCTGCTCATGCGCTACGAGGGCCTGGCGCCGAATGCGCGGTATCGGCTGCGGGTGGAGTATGTCACCGAGCGCGATCAGGCCCGCACCCAGACGCTCGACGCGGCGGGCGTCGCCATCCATGGCGAGCTCAAGCTGCCCCAGGGCGACCCGCAGACGTTCGAGTACGACGTGCCCTCGCAGGCTGTCGCCGGCGGGAAGTTGGAGCTCGCCTTCCGTCGCGCGGTGGGGCCGAATGCGGTGGTATCCGAGGTGTGGCTGCTATCTGATGTGCCGCAGCCCGAGCTCCACGCTGCTATCGAGTCCGACTTCCACGGGACGCTCACGGTGAGGGCATTGAACGAGGAGCAGAAGCCGGTCCCGGGTGCCGAAGTGTCGGTGACTGCGCTGGGCAGACCCACCGCGAGCGGCTCGACTGATGCGACTGGTGTCGCACGGTTCGACCTGACCGACAGGCTCAGCCGCGCCACGGGCGATCTGACGGTCACGGTGACCTCGGGCCACCTCACCACTACGCGGACCATCTCGTCCGATGCCGTCATCTTCCGCCGTCCGTCGCTCACGCCCATGCCCGACGTCGTTTCCGGCGCGCGCAAGCCATCGCTCAGCCTCTCGGGCAACTGGCGCTTCTCCCCGACGTTGCCCAAGGCGGCCACGGCAGCGGACTTCGACGACTCCGCCTGGAAGCCGATCGAGGTGCCGGGCGAGTGGGTCATGCAGGGCTTCACGGTCGCGCCGAACACCGAGGCGTGCTATCGCACCACCTTCCGCGCGCCGGCGGACTGGCGCGGGAAGCGAGTGGCGATCCGCTTCCACGCCGTCTTCAGCCGCTGCCGCGTGTGGCTGAACGGCCGGTTCCTCGGCGCCCACGAGGGCGGCTTCACCCCCTTTGAGGTCGATGCGAGCGACGCCATCCTGCCGGGCCGGACGAACGTGGTCGCCGTGGGCGTGACCAGCGAGGGCATGGCGGACACCCTCGCCTCGGCCAGCGGGTACGCCCGGCACGCCCTGGGCGGCATCACCCGCAAGGTCACCGTCTTCGCGCTGCCGGAGATACACCTGACCCGTTTCCACGCGAACACGGAGTTGGACGATGAGCACCGCAGCGCGACGCTCGTCGTGCACGCCGAGGTCCTCGGGCCGAAGGGTCAGCCGCCCGTCCTGCGCGTTGGGCTTGCCGACCCCTCAGGGCGAGCCGTTCCTCTCTCGCCGAGCACCGCACAGCGCGAGAGCGGCCGCCTTGAGCTGCGGGTACCCGTCCCTCAACCCCAGCTCTGGGACGCCGAACACCCCAGGCTCTGCCGGGTCACCGGCGAGCTGCTGGTCGGGGGCAAGATCGTTGAGCGCGTGTCCCGGCGCATTGGCTTCCGCGAGGTCGAGGTGCGCGGGACACAGCTCCTCGTCAACGGGCGCCCGGTCAAGCTGCACGGGGTGTGCCGGCACGAGGTCGACCCCGAGCGCGGCCGGTCTCTGACGCCCGCGATGTGGAAGCGCGATGTCGAGCTGCTGAAGGGCGCCAACGTCAACTACGTGCGCACCTCGCACTACCCGCCGGCGGAGGAGTTCATCGACCTGTGCGATGAGGCCGGCATCTTCGTGCAGGACGAGGGGCCCTGGTGCTGGGTCTCGCAGGAGAACGCCAACGCGCCGAGCACCCTCGGGCTGATGCTCCGCTCGAATGCGGAGATGATCGAGCGGGACCGCAGCCACCCCTCCGTCATCATCTGGGACCTCGCCAATGAGTCTTCCTGGGGCGAGAACTTCCGCCGCCTCTACGAGTGCACGCGTGCCGAGGACCCCTCGCGACCCACGCTCTTCTCCGGCGCCGGCGACACCGACGCGCCCCACGGCCGACCGGAGGGCACGTGCGAGATCGGGAGCTGGCACTACCCCGGCCCGGGCTTCACTCCGCAGGCCGCGAACTCGCGGCGGCCCGTCACCTTCGATGAGTACTGCCACCTGAACTGCTACGCGCCGGCGGAGGATACCCTCGACCCCGGCCTGCGCGACTACTGGGGCCGGGCACTGCAGCCGATGTGGGACGAAATGCACCAGGCGCCCCCATGCCTGGGCGGGTCGATCTGGTGCTGGGCGGACGACGTGTTCGACGTGCCGAACGTGGGCCGCGTGGGCTACGGCGAGTGGGGCATCGTCGACGGCTGGCGGCGGCCGAAGCCCGAGTGGTGGCACCTGAAGAAGAGCTACTCGCCCGTCCGCCTCGATGACCGCCCGATCGATATCCCGAAGCCTGGCGAACCCCTCGCCATCCAGGCGGCCAACCGCTTCGACTTCACCAACCTCAGCGAGGTCCGGTGCGAGTGGCGGCTGGGCACGGCGCGGGGCACTCTCAGCTCCGACATCCCGCCCGGCGCGAGCGGCGCCCTGGTCATTCCGGCGACGCCGAAGGCCGGCGACACCCTCGGTCTGCGGTTCGTCGATGCCACCGGCCGCCTCCTCGACGAGTACGCTCTCCCCATCGGCCCGCCGCCTGCGGCCGCTGAGGTGAGGCCGTCCGGCCCGTGCCCCAAGCTGCGGAACGGGGGGTCGGTCTTCGACATCGAGGGCCAGGGGTTCGTCGTCACAGTCGACGCTCAGACGGGGAGCCTGCGAGTGGAGGTGAACGGCGCTCAGGTCATCGCCGATGGGCCGCGGCTCGCGGCCTCGAAGGTCGGTACGGCGGAGGAGGCCTTCATCGACTCCGGTCCCGCCCAAACCGTGCGGGCGCAGGAGGAGGGCGACTCGGTTGCGGTGCACGTCACGAAAAAGCCCGACTTCGGCCCGCTCAGCTACGAAGTGCGCATCTTCGGCGATGGCACGCTGCAGGTCACGTACGAACTCCAGTACACCGGACCGGAGGCCAACGTTCGCGAGGTCGGCCTCCTCTGGTCGCTGCCCGCCGAGTTCGACCGGCTCAGGTGGCGTCGACAGGGCCAGTGGAGCGTCTACCCGAGCGATCACATCGGGCGGTTGGCGGGCGAGGCGCTCGCCGGCGCCCCAGTCGCAGCATCGGCGTCCGCGCGCCCGCCATCCTGGGCGCGCGACCCCGATCGGCGCGGCTGCAACGACTTCCGCAGCACGAAGTACAGCGTGCTTGAGGCGTCGCTGGTGAACGCGAGCGGTCTCGGCCTGCAGGTGGTCGCGGACGGCCAGCAGCATGTCCGCGCCACCAGGAACGGTGACACGATCCTCTGGCGCATCAACGACTTCGCCAACGGCGGCGGAGAGGGGTTCCTGAACGCGCACTACGCGGCCAGGATGCGCACCGTGAGGAGCGGCGAGCGCCTGGAGGGCGGTGCGTTCATGCGGCTGCTGAGGCGATAGCAGGGGAGACGCGTCCGGCAGCTTCCTCCGGAGAGCCGCCATGGCGATCACACTCACCTTGGCCCTGGCGCTGCTGGCTGCCAGGACTCCGGCTGAGACGAGGAGTGAGGACGTGGTCCAGGACCTGCGCGAGCCGCGCGTGCTCGGCACGCCCATCCAGGTCGCGAATCTCATCTCCTACAAGCTCTGCCCCGGCCAGGGGCGCGAGGGTCACGACCTCTTCTGCTTCACCAGCACCGCGGAGTCGGGGGCGCACTTCGTTGCGCTAGACCTCGTTGATGGTCGCCTGGACGTGAGGCCGGTGAACCACCTCGAGGGCTACCCTATCGTCCCCGCGAGCGACCGCAATGTCTACATGGGCTCGAGCAGCGGCGAGATCATGCAGTACCGACCCACTGACGGGGGTTGGAGGGCCCTTGCCCGCGTCTGGGAGCCGACACAGGGCCTGCACCACGTTCGCGCCATGGGCGAGGGGCCTGACGGGTGGCTCTACTGCGGAAGCTGCTACGGCGAGCGGGCGCGGGTGAGCATGAGCAGCGGCAAGGTGGAGCCGCTGCTGGCGATCCCCGGGGCCGGAGGCTGGTATGTCAGCTCGGTAGCAGGGCTGCCCGACGGCCGTATCGCCTTCGGCTTGGGTCACGTGGCACGCGTCTTCGTCTACGATCCCGCGAAGGGGCAGGATGTGGGTCAGTGGGCGCCGCCGGAGTGGCAGAAGGACGGGTTCGCCCTGAACCTGCTGATGGGGCAGCGAGTGCTCTTTGCCACCCACTTCCCGAGCGGCCGTCGCGGCGCCTACGAGGCGGCGACCGGGCGCTTCCTGGGCGAGGCCCCCTGGCCGCCCATGCAGGTCTACCCCAAGTGGTCGGTCTGGTGGCATAGCTCCGGTTACGGCAGCGGGATCGACTGCTACGTCATCCCCGGCACGGACACGCTGATCGCCTGCGACGGGAAGCGGGTCTACGAGTGGGACCCGCTCGCCGGCCGGTCGCGGGACCTGCCGGTGGCGCGCTTCGAGCCCCCGGCGGCGCTGGCCGCCGACATGCGATACGCGGTGAGCGCCGATCTGCACGTGCTCGAGTACGACGCGCGGCGGCTGAAAGTCCTGCGCGACTTCGCGCCGGAACTCCCCCCGACGAAGCGCGGGCTGTTCGCTCTGGGCGTCGGCTCGGATGGGTGCGTGTACGGCGGAGCGTACCAGTGCATGCACCTCTTCCGGTATGACCCCCGGAAGGACGAGCTGGTGGACCTGGGCAACCACAACCCGTCGTGGAGCGGCGAGACGTACAGCTTCTGCCTGCGCGGGAGGGAGCTGGTGTGCGCGAGCTACATCAACGGCGTGGTCGTGCTGTACGATCCCGTGAGGCCCTGGGCGTGTGATTCGCGCAGGCAGCGAAACCCTCGCTTTGTGGGGTGCCTCGGCCAGTTCACCTACCGCCCGCTGGCCTGTGTCGCGGCGAGGGACGGGCGCATCTGGGGCGTCGGCGCGGCGGGCTGGGGAACGACCGGCGGCGGGGTGAGTTGGATCGACCCGGCTACCGGGAAGACCGGAACCACGCAGCTCCCGGAGGCGCCCTGGATGGTCGGCGAGCTGCCGGACGGCGACCTCCTCATCGGCAGCGCGAGCTGCCTACGCTGGTGGGATCCGACGGCGAACCGCGAGGAGGCTCGGTTCCCGTGGCCAGCCCGGGCCGCGGGGGATGTGGTCATCATCGAGGAGGGCCCGCCGACGCGGATCGCGTTCGCCGACCAGGCGGGAGTGCACTTCGGGCATGTCGTCGAGCCGGGGAAGGTGGAGGTCGACTGGACGTTCGCCAGCCCGGTCGCGTGCGCCAAGCTGCTCTGGGCCGACGGCCGCCTGATCGCCGGCGGCGGGAACGGCATCGCCGAGCTTGACCCCCACACGGACCGATGGGTCGTCTTCTGCGCCGCCGGCCCGGTCAGCCGGTTCGCGTTCGTGGCGACAGCCAAGTCAGTCTACTTCACCCGCGACGCGGAGCTGCTGCGCGTCGACCGACCGGGAGGTTGACGCGGGGCCCATCGAAGGCAGTCGCGGCTGAAGGCGCTCATGCAACAGCAGCGGCAAGTCGGGACACGACCGACCCATGCCGAGGGCACGAGGATTGGTGTTTCACGTGAAACAACACACAAGGCTGGTGTTTGCGATGGTCATCTCGCTGAATGGGCAGTGGCTGCTCGGTACGGACCCCAAGAATGTCGGGCGGGACCAGGAGTGGTGGAAGGCGCCGACGGCGGAGGCGAAGCCGGCCAAGGTGCCCTGGATCATCCAGGACACCTTCCCGGGCTACCACGGGGTGGCGTGGTACTGGCGCGACCTCATGGTACCCGCCAATCCCCACCCCCGAGGGCGAACGCTCATCCGCTTCGGGGCGGTGGACTACAAGGCGGACGTATGGCTCAATGGGGTGTCGGTCGGCGGGCATGAGGGCGGCGAGACGCCGTTCGTGCTCGATGTGACCGACGCGGTCAAGCCGAACGCGGAGAACCGTCTCGCGGTGCGCGTGCTGAACCCGACGCACGAGCCAATCGACGGCATCGTGCTCAACGAGACGCCTCACCGGAACAAGGCCCTCCCCTACTCCTCGGGAAGCGCCTGGGACCAGGGCGGGATCGTGAACGCGGTCGACCTGATCCTCGCCCCGCCGGTGCGCGTCGAGGACCTGTTCGTGCGGCCCGACGTGAAGACGGGGGTGATCCGGGCTCAGGCCAACCTCCGCAACGCGCTGACCGAGACGACGCGAGGCCGCATCGAGTTCGCCGTCGCCCCGGCGGCATCTGGCGAGACACTTGATGTCACTCGTCTCGAGCGCGACCTCCCCGCCGGCGACACGCTCGTCGAGGCCGAGCTGAACGTTCCGCAGCCTCACCTCTGGAACCTCAACGATCCGTTCCTCTACCGCGTGACGGCGAGGGTGACCGCCGCCGAGTCATCCGACGAGAGTTCGGTGCGCTGCGGGTTCCGCGAGTTCCGGTTCGAGGATGGGTACTTCACGCTCAACGGGAAGCGCATCTTCCTGCGCTCCTCGCACACGGGCAACTGCTGTCCCATCGGGCTTGAGCGCCCGCACGACCCCGACTACCTCCGCCGCGACCTGCTGAACGTGAAGGTGATGGGCTTCAACGCCATCCGCTTCATTGCCGGCATCCCGCTGCCGGAGCAGCTCGACCTGTGCGACGAGATCGGGCTGATGGTCTACGAGGAGTCGTACGCCGGCTGGTGCCTGGGGGATTCGCCGAGGATGGCCGAGCGCTATGACCGCTCGACGGCGGAGATGATCCGCCGCGACCGCAACCACCCGAGCGTGGTCATCTGGGGGCTGCTCAACGAGACGCCCGACGGGCCGGTGCTCCGGCACGCGGTCGGGGCGCTGAAGCTCGTCCGCTCCCTCGATGACACGCGCATGGCGTTCCTGAACAGCGGCCGGTGGGACGCGCACTCCGCGCAGCAGCTCGCCGGGCTGGGGGTGTGGCGGAACGCGGAGCGAGAGGACCCGTGTGTCACGCACAACGGCACCGGTCACCCGTTGAGCGGCCTGGGGATCACCTGGCAGCCGGGGCAGCTCGCGTTCCACCCGGGTCGGAATGGGGAGTATGCGGTGGTGCGGTTCACGGCGCCCGCGGCCGGTGACTACTTGGTGACGGTCGAGTTCCGCACGATCGCCGAGCACGCCACCACGGACGTACACGTGCTCCACAAGGGGGCTCCGCGGTTCGACTCGTTCATCAACGTCGAGGGAGGCGGGCCCCGGTGCGAGTTCGCCCAGGCGGTGACCCTCCAGGCCGGGGAAACCATCGACTTCGTCTGCGGCTACGGCAACGGCAACTACGGGGCGGACACGACGGCCCTGGCGCCGGTCATCAAGTCCGCTGACGGCAAGACCTACGACGCGGCGGCCGACTTCTCCGTCGCCGCGAACCCCAACGGGGCATGGGCCTATGGGCAGCTTGCGCCCGGGCCGAAGCCGGAGGCGTCGACACTGAGCCCCTTCCCGGAGGGGAAGGAGCTCGAGGCGGGCGGGGATGTCGGCACACTCAGCAACCCCGGCTCCAATGTGTGGGAGGACGTGCTGAGCGACCAGCACATCTACCCGCGGGTGCCGCATACGGCGGGGATCATCGAGCAGCTGCGCAACGCGAGCGGTGGCGCGCAACCGGTGTTCCTCTCGGAGTACGGCATCGGAAGCGGCCTCGATCTCGCCCGGATCACGCGTCATTACGAGCAGCTCGGCGCGACCCATGCCGAGGACGCCGTGTTCTACCGCCAGTGCCTCGACGCGTTCCTCGCCGACTGGGAGCGCTGGCGACTGGGCCAGCTCTTCGCCAGCCCGGAGGACTACTTCACCCAGTGCCTGGCCAAGATGGCCGGGCAGCGATCGCTCGGGCTCAACGCCGTCCGGGCCAACCCGAACATGGTCGGCTACAGCCTGACGGGCACCGTCGACCAAGGGATGACGGGCGAGGGCCTCTACACGACCTTCCGCGAGCTCAAGCCCGGCACGCTCGATGCGATGTACGACGCCTGGGCGCCGCTGCGGCTCTGCCTGTTCGCGGAGCCGGTCCACGTGTACCGCGGCCAGAAGGTGCGGCTGGAGGCGGTGCTCGCGAACGAGGACGCGCTCATGCCGGGCGGGTACCCGCTTCGGTTGCAGGTGGTTGGCCCGAGCAACCTGCGCGTCTTCGAGCGGACGATCACCGTCACCATCCCCGACACCCAGGCCAAGCCGCAGCCGCCGTATGCCACGCCGCTCTTCAGCGAGGACGCCCTCATCGACGGCCCGACCGGCGAGTACCGGTTCCTCGCCGCCTTCGAGCGCGGCGGGGCGGCGGCCGGCGGCAGGACCGAGTTCTACGTGGCCGATCCGGCCGACATGCCGACCGTCGACACCGAGGTTGTGCTCTGGGGCGACGATCCTGACCTCGCGAAGTGGCTGTCCGACCACGGCATCCGCACGCGGCCGTTCGCGCCTGGCGCGCAGGCCGCTCGCCAGGTGATCCTGGTCTCCCGGGCGCCCGCCGCGCCCGGTGGCGCCGAGGCCTTCCGCGAGCTCGCGGCCCACATCGCGCGCGGGTCGGTCGCGGTCTTCCTCGCTCCGGACGTGTTCGCCAAGGGCGACAACCCGGTCGGGTGGCTCCCGCTGGCCAACAAGGGTCAGGTCACCCAGATCGGCGGCTGGCTCTACCTCGCAGACGAGTGGGCGAAGCGCCACCCGATCTTCGAGGGCCTGCCGACCGGCCTGATGGACTACACGTACTACCGGGAGATCATCTCAAACACGGTCTGGGCAGGGCAGGACCCGCCGGCCGAGGCCGTGGCGGGCGCGATGAAGACCTCACAGGCGTACGCCTCCGGGCTGCTCGTTGGGGTGTACGAGCTTGGCGCGGGCCGGTTCATCCTGAACACGCTGTTCATCCGCGACAACCTCGGCACTCATCCGGCGGCCGAGAGACTGCTGCGCAACATGCTGCGGTACGCGGGGGAGGGGACGGCGGAACCGACGGGCGAGCTGCCGGCGGGTTTCGATGAGCAGTTGAAGGCGATGGGGTACGAGTGAACGTGGTGGTGGTGTCGGGTCAGGAGACCCGACCTGCCACGGCATTGCCGGTCGGAGACCGACCGGCCTACGCGAACGGCGGGAAGGCGGTCGCGGTTGGATCCTGCAACGGCCGGCACCCACGCCGCGGGAACGGGGGGGCAGGCGAATGCTCATCGCGTTGGCGATAGCGCTCCAGACAGCCGCGCCGGCCGCGGCCGCACCGGGAGGAGTGTCACGCTCTGTGGAGCTGAAGCTGCTGCCGTATCCCCAGGAGGTCGAACGCCGCTCGGGCCGGCTGTCGCTCGGTCCGGTGCAGCTCGTTACTGATGGGCCGGCGTCGCCGACGGAGGAACTCGCGGTGCGCTCCCTACGGCCGTTCGTCGGGGAGAGCCGCGGTGCTGTGGTTCCGGTGAGGTTGGGCTCTGTCGAGGAGGGCTACGCGCAAGGGTGGCTGAGCGACGGCGACCGGTCCTTCATCCAGCATCACCCAAGCCCTGAAGCCTACGTCCTCGCCATCACCTCGCAGGGCATCACGGTGGTCGGCAAGGGCCGCTGGGGGATGCTCTACGGCGTGCAGACACTCAACCAGCTCGCCCGCGAGGCCGAAGGCTCTCTCCCCTGCCTGACGATCCGCGACTGGCCCGACATGGGATGGCGCTGCCTCTCTCCCACGCTGACGTGGTACTCGGGCTGGAATCGGCTGGAGGGGTACGACCTCTGCAACTGGACGCTGGATGAGTGGAAGTGGCTGGTCGACTGGTCGCTGCTCCACAAGCTGAACGCCTGGGCCGTGTGCATGTACGGGTACTGGCCCTTCGACCTGTGCGGTTACGAGGAGAGCACGCTGCAGGTCGACTCGTTCTTCTTTGACTCCGCGACCGGAGAGAAGACGCCGCACCGGTTCGTCCATGGGAACATCCGCCGCGAGTTCCTGCCCGAGCTGACCCGCTACGCGAACGAGCGCGGCATCCGCGTGTACGCCTACATCGGGAAGAACTCGTTCAACGGCGGCTACATCCTCCACCACCCCGAAGCCAATGCCGGCGGAGCGGCGGAGGCGCTGCCCTTCGCGCCCGGCGTGCATGGGTACTGGGACGCCTTCATCGGCCGGATCATCGAGAGCGGCTTCAACGGGTTCGTGTTCGAGGACCCGGAAGCCTACCATGTGCCCAACCAGAACGACGAGTGCTACCGCACCTTCTGGGCGCCCCGGGCGGAGACCTACGGGTTCCACTCGCGGGAGGAGACGGATCAGAGCAAACCGCCGCTCGGCGTGCATGTCGAGTACTACACGTGGCTGTTCCGCGAGTTCGACGGGATGATCCAGCGCCACGCGAAGCGGCTCGGGTGCGAGGTCGACGTATTCCTCATCTCGCACATCCTCCTCTCGCGGATCGTGGGCGAGAGCAAGACGCCGGAGGAGGTGGACCGCTGGTTCGACCTGGTCGATGAGAAGCAGGGCCGGAAGGTGCCCTTCATCGTCAACGAGTTCGACGAGGACAAGTACGCGGGGCTGCTCGGCGGGGAACGGGTCGCGAGCCTCGGCGGCCGGGGCGGATCGTGTCTCTCGGCCTGGCGACGGATGACGGGCGTGAACAACAACACGCTGCCCGGCCCGATGGGCGCCAGCGTCGACTGGGAGCGCGATGCCCAGCGGCGCATCCGCAAGGCCGGTGGCTTCGGCGCGATGGGGTACGTGTTTGAGTGGCGGAGCTGCGAGATCTACGGCTACATCGCGTCCCAGTACCTTTGGCGGAATGCCGGTGTGCCGGGCCTCGACAACGAGGACCAGATCGGCTTCCTCGACTACGCCTACCGCGAGCACTACGGCGACCGGGTCGGGCAACTCGTCGCCCGGGCGCTCGACACGAGCCCTTGCGTCAACGATGCAATGGTGCTGGAGGACGTACACGGCGCGCAGTACCCGGAGACCGGGCGGGCGCTGCACCGGGAGTACCAGCTCCTGGCCGCACAGGCCGATGAGGCCGTGCGCTTCGCCTGGCAAGCATACCGCCTGTGGACCGGGCGCGAGCCGGACCTCGACCACCCCTCGTACTCACCGGACGCGTTCCGATGGAATGGCTTCGAACCGCGGGCCGATCACGCGTTCAAGGGGGAGTCGCTGCGCTGGCTGTGTGTGGAGCTGCGCCGGGCGCAGGTGTTGTGCCAGGCGGTTCTGGCCCACCGGTTGGCGGCGCGTCGCGCCGTCGAGGGGGCGCCGACGGAGGAGGTTCTCCACCTCCTCGATGGGGCCGTGCGCGCTGCTGAGGAGAACCAGCGGCTCTACCAGGTCAACTTCGACGATGACTACCACTGGAACGAGGGCCTGTGCGGGCAGCTCGCGGAGCGGCTGCGACAGATGCGCGCCGACTCCGAGAAGGGCACGAACTCCCTTGGCGAGCCGCTGTACATCCCCTGGGAGAAGCTGACCGACCAGGCGCCGGAGCAGCGGGAGGCCACAGATCCCGGCCTCTACCTGAGCATGGACCTGGGCCTGAACGCGCTGCGCGACTACTACTGCCATGGCGTTGTCTTCGCGGTTCAGGTGCAGGATGAGCGCGGCAACTGGCGCCTCCTCTTTCGCCGCACGGTCGGGAAGAACAGCCGACAGTGGGAGCACTGGGACATCCCCGTCAAGCCGGCCCAGCGCTTGCGCTTCCGCTTCCTCACCGACTCCTACTCACGCGCGCAGAACCGCGAGGCGCTCTCGTGGGAGTGGGCGCTGTGGGGCGAGCCGGAGCTGGTGCGCGTGGCGGCGGACGGACGCCGGGTGACGGCCTACCGCTTCGCGGAGAACCTCGATCGGGCAAGACCGTTCGTCCGGCTCGACCGCGACGGGCGGGAGCGTCCGTTCGACGGCGATGGGCGAGACTCGACCGGCGCGACCTTCGCGTTGCTCGGCCCGAGCGCGCTGTCGCGGCTGCGGGAGGGCGAGGGCAGGGACTGGCAGTGGGTCGAGGGCTACGCCGAGGTCCTCCCCGGCGCGCAGACTCACCGCGGGCCGTATCGGCACTACCTCGGAGTTGCGCCCTCGACCTGGGCCTACGCCCGCGAGAACGGGGAGGTCGCGTGGCGCACGGCGCCGGCGCCGGAACGGAAGGACACAGCGGTCGTCTTCATCGGCGGCACCGACTACACGCCCGGGCAGGCTGAGCTCTGGTGCAACGGCGGGCGAGTGTTGACTTTCGGCACGGGCCGGTCCGCCGATGCGAGCTGGCGGGAGGGCGAGGTTGAGCTGCGTTACCTTCACGGAGGCGACATCCGCGACGAGCGGATCCCCTACGGGCTGAGCGGCGTGTTCGTCCTGCGGGTGCCGGCGTCGCTCGTCACGCCGGGGCAGCCGCTCTCGCTCTCCGTGAGGCTGCTCTCCGGTGGTCAGGCGTGGTTCATGCTGCACGAGTACCCGAACGCCATCCGCGCCGCCGACCGGGTGGCGACGCCCGGGCCGATGCGGTCGGTCATAGCCGCCTTCCCACCGCACGTGGGCGGAGCCTTCGGCATCACCGGGGCCGAGTACGAGGCGGCGCTGGAGGAAGGCCGCCCATGAGATCCATCGCCGCCATCGTCCTGCTTGTCGTCGCATCCCTGTCCCGAGCGGATGCGGGAACCGAGACACGGAAGAGAGATGCCATGGCCATGTCCGATGCTGTCGCACTGAACCGCCAGTGGGCCGAGCGCGTGTTCGGCGAGAAGCCCCTGTCTCCCGTGACCGACCGGCTGGTCATCGTGCACGAGGATGTTGCCGGTGACACGAAGGTCAACACGGGCGCCGACGTCGCTCGGCCACCGATACGCCTGGGCGAGAAGACCTACACCCGCGGGATCGGGGTGAACTCGCACAGCGTGTTGCGGGTGACCCTCGGTCGGCCCGCGGCGCGCTTTCAGGCGGACATCGGCCTCGACCGCCACGTTGACGGCACGCCTGGCTCGGTGCGGTTCCATGTCAGCGCCGGCGGCAAGGACCTGTTCGCGACGGACGTCATCCGCCCCGGCGCGCCGGTACAAGCGATCGAGGTGCCGCTCGGCGGCACCCAAGAGCTCAACCTCACGGTGGATGACGCCGGCGACGGGCGCGGCTGGGACCAGGGCGACTGGGCCGAGGCGCGCGTTGTGCTCGAGGACGGCTCAGTGCTGTGGCTGGATGACCTGGCGCGTCAGGCCCAGATCGAGGGCGCTCTGCCGTTCTCCTTCGTCTACGGCGGGAAGCACTCGTCGGAGTTCCTCGCGAGCTGGCCTTGCGAGGTCAGAGATGAGGAGGTCGACGCGGGCCGCCGCCGGCGCACCCTCACGCTGACCGACCCCGAGACCGGCCTCGAAGTGTGCGCGGTCTGCACCATCTACACCGACACTCCTGGCGCCGACTGGACCCTGTACTTCACAAACAGGGGCACGAGAGATACCCCCCTGCTCGAGCAGGTCAAGGCCGTCGACGTGACCGTTACGCCGGGAGTAGATGCTCTTGTGGCGTTGCACCGGCTGCACGGCAGCGCCTGCGCCGTGGATGACTGGCAGCCCTTCGATGAGCCCCTCCCGCCCGGCAGACATCTCGAGTTCGCTCCGGTCGAGGGCAAGTCGTCACAGGGCGCCTGCCCCTTCTTCAGCCTTGATTGGGGCGGCGGCGGGGTGATCACGGCCCTGGGCTGGTCGGGGCAGTGGACCGCGTCCGTTGAGCGCGCGGAGGGCGGCCCGGTTCGCCTGCAGGCCGGCATGCAGAACATGCGCCTCAGGTTGCACCCGGGCGAGAGCCTTCGCGGCCCGCGGGTTCTGCAGCTCTGCTGGTCTGGAGTGGACGAGGCGGGCGGTGATGGATGGCGGCCCCACAACCTGTTCCGCCGGACGATGTTAGGCCATGTGGTGCCACGGGCGGACGGGAAGACGGTCACGCCGCCGATCGTGCACCTGAGCACCTCCTTCTATGAGCTGAACGACAGCACCGAGGCCAACGTGCTGTCTCACCTGGATTCGGTCAGGGGACTGGGCTTTGAGTACTTCTGGCTCGATGCCTACTGGACGCGTGATGGCTTCCCCAACGGCATGGGGAACTACGGGTTCCCCATCCAGCGCGCGGAGCCGCCCGACCGCTTCCCCCATGGGCTGAAGCCGATCAGCGACGCGGCCCATCGGGAGGGCATGGGGTTCGTGGTCTGGTTCGAGCCGGAGCGCGTGGCGGCCGGCACCGCGATTGCGAGGGAGCATCCCGAGTGGGTGATCTCGCCGAGTGGCGATGGGAGTGGCTTGTTCAACCTCGGCATCCCGGCAGCTCGTGAGTACATGACCGAGTATCTCACCACGGTCATCAAGGAGTACGGGATCGACTGCCTGCGCATTGACTTCAACATCAACCCGCTGCCGTTCTGGCGGCACCTGGATCAGGGAGACGCGGACCGCGTCGGCCTGGCCGAGATCCGCTACGTGGAGGGCCTCTACCGGATGTGGGACGATCTCCTCGCCGCCTACCCGCATCTCTTCATCGACAACTGCGCGAGCGGGGGCATGCGCATCGACCTTGAGACGTGCTCGCGGTCGATTCCGCTCTGGCGGACTGATGCGACGATCGGCCCGCTGATGAACCTCGACTTCAACCAGGCGGCCCTGCAGAACCAAGTGATGACTGCGGGTCTGAGCCGCTATGTGCCCTTCAGCACGAGCGGCCAGATGGGCGTGACGCCGTACCAGTTCCGCAGCGGCTTCAACGCGGGCATCTCCTTCTGTGAGGACTGCCGGCCCGGGGACTACCCGAAGGAGCTGCTCAAGGAGGCCATTGCCGAGGGCAAGCGGTTGCGGCACTACACCTTCGGCGACTTCTGCCCGCTCTCCGATGTCACCACCAGCCCCAAGGACTGGTGCGTGATGCAGTACCACCTGCCCGAGGAGGGCGCCGGGATGGTCGTCGCCTTCCGCCGCCACCGCTCGCCGTACGGCAGCTTCATCTGCGACCTGCACGAGATCGAGGGGGCCGCCACGTATGACGTGACGACGTCGCACACGTACACCCCCTCGAAGCCGGTGAGGATGAAGGGTGCGAGCCTGCGGCAGTTGAAGGCGGAGATCGACGAGTGCCCCGGATCGGTCGTGGTGGAGTACCGCGCGGTGGCGAAGTAGCCGGGCGGGCCCGGCAACGGCAAGGCGCGAGGACCGGCCCTTCGGCAGGCTCAGGCCAGGGAGCGACTCGCCTACGCCGTTGTGGCACTGTCAGCCCCGCTGACAGTGCTCTGTCGGCAATGCGGACGAGAACGGTGAGACACATGCTGATTGTGGGAGGGCTATCGCTCATCATGGCTGCCCCCATGGCTGTCGCAGCGACACCGACACCGGGCGAGATGGCCGAAGCGCGACGCTGGGCGGCGGCGAAGCTCGAGGGGATCGCCGACCCGAAGCCCGTTCAGCCGGGCCTCTACGTGCTCGCCAACAACGACCCCGTGCAGAAGAACGCGCGGGGCGGGAAGCCGATGAGGATGGGCGAGACCGAGTACACGCGGGGTCTCTACTGCCACGCCTACAGCCGGGTCATCGTGCGGCTGCCGGGGCCGGCGAAGGCCTACACCGCCGTCGCCGGGGTTGACACCAACAGCCAGACGAGCGGCGGGCGCGGCAGCATCGTGTTCGTGGTGCGGGTCGGCGAGAAGGAGGCGCTCCGCACGGACGTCCGTCGCGAGGGGATGTCGCCGGTGCCGGTGTCCGTGGACCTGGGCGGCGCGACGGAGTTCGTGATCGAGGTGGAAGACGCCGGGGACGGCATCGCCTGCGACCAGGCCGACTGGGCCGACGCCAAGGTGGACATGGCCGACGGCAGTGTGGTCTGGCTGGGTGACATGGCGCTCTTCGAGGGCGCGCGGAAGGGCCCCTACACGACCGACCCGCCGTTCTCATTCACCTACGGGGGGCAACCCTCGGCGGAGCTGCTGAAGACATGGGAGTTGCAGCGCGAGAAGACGAAGCTCGACGACCAGCGGACGCAGCATACCCTCACCTGCACGGACCCGAAGACGGGCCTCGTGCTGCGCTGCGTCGGCGTCGAGTACCACGACTTCCCGACCGTCGAGTGGACGCTGCACCTCAGGAACACGGCCGCGGCCGACACTCCGATCCTCGACGACATCCAGGCCCTCGACGAACGCTTCGAGCGCAACGCCCAGGGCGAGTTCATCCTGAACCACCACGTCGGCAGCCCCTGCACGCAGTACGACTACCAGCCGCTTCAGACGGTCCTGGGCCCGAAGCAGGAGCGGCTCATCTCGGGCGCCGGGGGACGGCCGACGAACAGCGACCTCCCCTACTTCAACCTCGAGTGGCCGGGCGAGGGAGTGATCGTCGTTGTGGGCTGGCCCGGGCAGTGGGCGGCGACCTTCGCGCGCGACGGCGACCTCGGCCTCCGCGTGCGCGCGGGGCAGGAGCTCACCCACCTCAAGCTCCTCCCGGGCGAAGAGGTGCGGACTCCGCTCATCGTCCTGCAGTTCTGGCAAGGCGACCGGCTGCACGCCCAGAACGTGTGGCGCCAGTGGATGCTCGCCCACAACCTCCCTCGACCCGGTGGGAAGCTCCCCGGCCCGCAGCTTGCGGCGTGCAGCTCCCACCAGTTCGGGGAGATGATCAACGCCAACACCGAGAGCCAGAAGCTCTTCATCGACCGCTACCTCGAGAAGGGCCTGAAGCTCGACTACTGGTGGATGGACGCCGGCTGGTACTGGAACCAGGGGGGCTGGCCGAACACCGGCACCTGGGAGGTGGACACGAACCGCTTCCCGGGCGGCTTCAAGCCCGTCACCGACCACGCGCACGAGAAGGGTGTGCGGATCATCGTGTGGTTTGAGCCGGAGCGCGTCACCCCCGGCACGTGGCTCTACGACAACCACCCCGAGTGGCTGCTCGGGCAGGATGGCGAGCAGAAGCTGCTCAACCTGGGGAACGACGACGCGCGGACGTGGCTGACGGATCACGTGGACAACCTGCTGACCGAGCAGGGGATCGACCTCTACCGCCAGGACTTCAACATGGACCCGCTGGGCTACTGGCGGGCGAACGATGCGGAGGACCGGCAAGGCATCACCGAGATCCGGCACGTGACCGGCTACCTGGCCTACTGGGACGAGCTCCGCCGGCGGCACCCGAACATGCTGATCGACTCCTGCGCGAGCGGCGGCCGCCGGAACGACCTGGAGACGATGCGCCGCGCGGTGCCGCTCCTCCGCAGCGACTACATCCTGGAGCCGACCGGGCAGCAGTGCCACACCTACGGGATCGCGTTCTGGCTGCCGTTCTTCGGGACCGGCGTGAGCGCGACCGACGCCTACACGTTCCGCAGCACCCTCTGTCCGCACATGACGGCGTGCTATGACATGCGCCGGGATGACATCGACTACGCCGCGGCCAAGCGGCTGGTCGATGAGTGGCGCTCGGTTGCCCCGGACCTCCTCCTCGGCGACTACTACCCGCTGACGCCCTACAGCCGGGAGAGCCATCTCTGGATCGCCTGGCAGTTCGACCGGCCGGAGACGGGCGAGGGGATCGTGCAGGCCTTCCGGCGCCCGGAGAGCTTCTACGAGGCCGCGCGGCTCCGCCTCCACGGGCTCGACCCCGAAGCGCGGTACGCGGTGAGGAACGCGGACGGCGAGGGCGAGACCGAGGCGACGGGGCGGGAGCTGATGGAGAAGGGGCTGGCGGTCTCGATCCCGCAACAGCCGGGAGCGGCGCTCATCACGTACCGGCGGCAGTAGGGCTCGCCCCCTGGCAGGAAGGTTGCAGTCGCAAGCCCCGAGTCGGCCTCCCTGGGTGGCGGAACGGTTCCCGGGGCATTGCCAGACCTGCCTCCGAGGCGTACAATCCGCGCGTCAGAGTGACGGAGTGTGTCGCGAGAGCGCCTTCAGGCGCGGCCCGAGGGATCGGGCACCGCGTCGGGAGGCGCTTTCCCGATTATGAGGGGGATCGCCATGCCCGGGCCGATCCGTCGACTGCTCATCGGCCAACCGCTGCCCACGGCGGCCGAGGTGCACGAGCGGCTGACCAAGCTCAAGGCGCTCGCAGTGTTCTCATCCGATGCGCTCTCCTCCGTCGCGTATGGGCCGGAGGAGATCCTGCTCGGCCTGCTGGTGGCGGGGACGGGAGCGCTCCACCTGTCGCTGCCGGTTGCGGTGGCGATCGCGGTCCTGCTGGCGATTGTGGCGACGTCCTACTACCAGACGGTCCACGGGTACCCCTCGGGCGGAGGGGCGTACATCGTGGCCCATGACAACCTGGGGTTGTGGCCGGGCCTGACGGCGGGAGCGGCGCTGCTGATAGACTACGTGCTGACGGTGGCGGTGAGCGTCGCGGCGGGGATGGCGGCCGTCACCTCGGCCTTCCCGATCCTCATCGAACACCGCGTCGCGCTATGCCTCATCGCCATCGGCCTGGTCACGTGGGCAAACCTGCGTGGAGTGCGAGAGTCGGGCACGGTGTTCTCGGTGCCCACGTATGCCTTCATTGGGCTGTTCGCGCTGTTGATCGGGATCGGGCTGGTGCGCTACCTGAGCGGAACGCTGGGCACGGTGGCGGCCCCGCACGATCCGGCGCGACCGGATCACCTGCAGGCGCTGGGGTTGTTCGTGATCCTGCGGGCCTTCGCGTCAGGATGTGCGACCCTGACCGGTGTCGAGGCGATCAGCAACGGCATTCCGGCCTTCCACAAGCCCGAGGCGGACAACGCCGGGAGGACGCTGATCGCCATGGCGACCGTGCTGGGCGTCATGCTCCTGGGCACCGCCTTCCTTGGGGCGCACATGGCGGTCATCCCCGCCGAGCATGAGACGGTCATCTCGCAGATCGCCCGCGTCATCTTCGGGAGCGGGCCGCTGTACTTCGCGCTGCAGGCGGCGACGTGCCTCATCCTGGTGCTGGCAGCGAACACCTCGTTCCAGGACTTCCCGCGGCTGTCGGCGATTCTGGCTCGAGATGGGTTCATGCCCCGCCAGATGGCTAACCGGGGCGACCGGCTAGTGTTCGCCAACGGCATCCTTGTGCTGGCGCTGCTGGCGTCGGTGCTGGTGGTCATTTTCGGGGGCCGAACGCACCGCCTCATCCCGCTCTACGCGGTGGGCGTGTTCCTGTCGTTCACGCTGTCGCAGACGGGCATGGTGCGGCACTGGTACCAGGAGCGGGGACCCTACTGGTACGTGAAGGCTTTCTTCAACGGGCTGGGTGGGGTGGTAACGTTCGTGGTGCTGGTGGTGATCGTGCTCACGAAGTTCGTGCACGGGGCGTGGCTGGTAGTGCTGCTCATCCCGTCGTCGGTGTGGGTGCTGTACTCGATTAGGCGGCACTACGCGACGGTTGCGAAGCAGCTCTCGCTGGAGAGACTGGAGCCGGCGGACTACACGGAGCACGCCTGGGTCGGGTCGCCGAAGGTGGTGATGCCGGTCTCGGGGCTGCACCAGGGCACGCTGGCCGCCCTTGGCTTCGCGCGGTCGTTGTCGGAAGACGTGCACGCCGTCGTGGTCAACGCCAACGCGCAGGCCACTGAGGCGCTTAGGCAGAGGTGGAATCAGTGGGTGCCCGATGTGCCCCTGGTGGTGCTGGAGTCGCCGTATCGGTCGATCATGGAGCCGCTCGTCGAGTACCTCCACGAGACGGATGCGCGCGAGCCGGAGCGGGGGCTGGCGGTGGTCGTGTTGCCGGAGTTCGTGCCGGCCGGCTGGTGGCAGCACTTGCTGCACAACCGGACGGCGCTCATGCTGAAGACCCTCCTGGTCTACAAGCGGCGACAGCGGGGGGAGGAAAGCCGGGTGGTCATAAACGTGCCGTTCCATCTGCAGCGGTAGCGACCGGCATGGCACGGACAGCCGGGCTGCCAGTGCGCTGGGTGCGCGCGCGCAGAGCGGCCAGGGAGGCATCTCACGCCGCCGAGTCGAAATGGCACGGCGACCCGCCGCCTGACGGAGGATGCTCCATGTCCACCGCCCTTCGCCGCTTGCTGCTCGGTCGTCCGTTGGCAACGGCGGCTGAGGTCCACGAACGGCTGACCAAGGTCAAGGCCCTCGCTGTCTTCTCCTCGGATGCGCTCTCCTCGGTAGCGTACGCCACGGAAGAGATCCTGCTGGTGCTCGTGCTGGCGGGCTCGGGGGCGCTGAGCTGGGGGGTGCCGGTCGGCATTGCCATCGGGCTGCTGACCGCCACCGTTGCGAGTTCGTACTACCAGACGGTCCACGGCTACCCCGCCGGAGGCGGGGCATACACCGTTGCGCACGAGAACCTCGGAGTGCGGCCCGGTCTGGTCGCAGCCTCGGCGCTGATCATCGACTACGTCCTGACGGTCGCGGTGAGCACCTGCGCGGGCGTGGCCGCCATCACCTCGGCGTTCGGCCATCTCCTCCCCTATCGCATCGAGCTGGCCATCCTCGCGATCCTGATCATCGCATGGGGCAACCTGCGCGGCGTGCGAGAGTCGGGCACCGTGTTTGCCGTCCCGACCTACTGCTTCATCGTCCTGGCGCTCGCACTCATTGGTGTCGGCCTGGTGCGGACGCTGACGGGCAGCATTGCCGCCTCTCTCCCCGTGCCTGGCCAGGGGCCCGCTATGCAGCCGTTGACAGTGTTCCTCATCCTGCGCGCCTTCGCCTCAGGATGCGCCGCGCTCACGGGGATCGAGGCGATCAGCAACGCCGTGCCGGCTTTCCACAAGCCGGAGGCGGACAACGCCGGCAAGACGCTCATCGCCATGGCGGCACTGTTGATGTCCATGTTCCTGGGCATCACCTGGCTCGCGCATCACCTGGGCATTGAGCCCGTGGGGCACGAAACGGTGGTGTCACAGATCGGTCGGCGGGTATTCGGGTACGGCCCGGTGTACCTGGCTCTCCAGGCGGCGACGGCCTTGATCCTCGTGCTGGCCGCGAACACATCGTTTGCCGGGTTCCCGCGGCTGACGTCGGTGCTCGCGCGTGACGGCTACCTGCCTCGGCAGCTGGCGAACCTGGGTGACCGCCTGGTGTTCAAGAACGGGATCCTGGTGCTGGCTGTTCTGGCCGCGCTACTCGTGTGGCGGTTCGAGGCGGACACGCACAAGCTCATCCCGCTGTATGCAGTGGGCGTCTTCCTCGCCTTCACCCTGTCGCAGACGGGCATGGTGCGGTACTGGCGTCGGCACCGCGGTTCACGTTGGCAACTCAAGGCTTCGATCAACGGGCTCGGCGCCGTGGCGACGGGCATCGTGCTCGTCATCATCGCGAGCACCAAGTTCATCCACGGAGCGTGGATCGTCGTCGGTCTGATCCCGGTCTTCGTGCATGCCCTTTACACGATCAGGAGCCACTACCAGACGGTTGCCGAGCAGCTATCTCTGGACGGCATCAGCCCCGAGGAGTACGCCGGCCACGCCTGGGTCGGCTCGCCCAAGGTCGTCGTGCCGGTCTCCGACGTCCACCAGGGCACGCTGGCCGCGCTCCGCTTCGCGCGTTCGCTCTCCGACGATGCGACCGCCGTGACCGTGGCGGTGGATCCCCAGGCAACTGAGGCGATCCAGGCCAAGTGGAAGAGGTGGGTGCCGGACGTGCCGCTGGTGGTCGTGGAGTCGCCCTACCGGTCGATCATGGAGCCCCTGGTCGACTACCTCCACCAGGTCGACGCTCGCGAGCCGGAGCGCGGACTGGCGGTCGTCGTCCTGCCCGAGTTCGTCCCTGCCGGCTGGTGGCAGCATCTCCTGCACAACCAGACAGCGCTGATGCTCAAGACGCTACTCGTCTACAAGAGGCGGCAGCGGGGCGAGCAGAGCCGCGTCGTCATCAACGTACCGTTCCACCTGCAGCGGTGACCGCGCAGGCGAGTCGCTCTGCGACTCGCACCGGTTGCCAGTCGCGGAGCGGCTGGCCCCGGCACACGGAGACGGGGGGGGTAGCCATGGCGTACTACTTCGCCAAGGCGCTGGGCACGCCATTCGAGGAGGCTGTCGCGAGGGTGACCGGCGCGCTGAAGGAGCAGGGCTTCGGTGTTCTCACCCGGATCGACGTCCAGGCGACGCTGAAGGAGAAGCTCGGGGTCGACTTCCGCCGTTACGTGATCCTGGGCGCCTGTAACCCTCCGTCGGCCTACGAGGCGCTCCAGGCCGAGGACAAGATCGGGCTCATGCTGCCCTGCAACGTGATCGTGCAGGAACGCCCCGATGGCGCGGTCGAAGCGGCGGCCATCGACCCGGTCGCCTCCATGCAGGCTATCGACAACCCGGGCCTGGCCCAGGTTGCCGAGCGCGTGCAGGACAAGCTGAAGGCGGTCATCGACAGCCTGTAGAGGTCGTGGCGCAGCTCTCCGGGTTGTGTTCAACAAAGGCTTTGACGGGCGAGGACGCCCGTCCTACGCGAACGGCAGCGGCTTGAACGGGCAGGAATCCCCCTTCAGCGGTGCGGTGTTCGTCGCGTAGGTCGGGCTTCCAGCCCGGCAATGCCTTTCTGAACACAACCTCCGGAGCGGCGGTCGCTCGTCGTCGGCCAGAGAGCACCATCCGCTTCACGCGCTCCACTCTCCTGACAGGGCGTCCTCGCTCGGCAGCCTGACCTCCAGGTATCCCACCTGCGGCCAGCGCTCGACCAACCGGCCGCCGGCCTCCAGGACCACGGCCAGGTTGAGCGAGTCCTCGGGCGCAAGGGCCAGGCTGTGCAGGTGGAGGGCGCCCTCGACGACGCGGTCGGCCGCGACCTGCGCCGGGCCGGCCAGGCCACCGCCCTGGACGGGCGGGCCGGCGGCCCGGTCGTCCGGCCATTCGAGGGTCAGCTCCCGGTCGGGTTCGCCCGCGAAGGTGAAGCGCAAACGACACCCGAGGAGGGCCTCAGTGGCCGGCCCCACCGTGTCCACCCGCAGCCAGACATGCGCCCGGTCGAACCCGACGTAGATCGCGCGGATCACGGAGTCGCAGCGGTGCATGGCCGAGGCCATCGCCGACGTGTGGAGCACTGCCGCCGCTTGCCACTCGAAGTAGCTGGTGACCCGTCCATCGATCGTAGGGCGCATGGCCCCCGCGGCCATCTGCGCCAGCCCACCGGTCTTGGCGGCGGCGATCGGCTCGCCCAACGCAGCCGGCTCGGGCTGCCCCAGGGCCCGGTACACCTCAGCCACGTGGGCCCGGAACAGCGCGTCGAGGACGTCCTCGTCGTCGGCATGGTGGTACTCGCTGTACCACCAGAACCAGTCGCTCCCCTCGGCGACCATCAGCTGCTCCCGCGCCCGAGCCGCCCCCTCGCTCGGCGCAGCCCGCCGGACCGCGTCGAAGGCGCCGCGCAGGAGCGACCACGCGCGTCGGTGCTCCGCCCCACCGATCCACGTCCGGTACGAGTGATCGATCCACGATCCAGGGAAGACGGACGGGAGGACAGCCTGGGGAGGGTACTGCCGCACGTACTCGCCGACCGAGGTCGTCTCCAACCCGCGGTCGGTCTCGATCGCTTCGTAGAGCGCTCGCAGGAAGCCCTCGCCGGCATCGGGGTAGGAGCTCCAGGGGTTCTCGCCGTCGAGGATGATGCAGACGAGGCCGGGCGCTGGACCCGGCAGATCGGAAGCGATGCCGCGGAGCTGCCCGACCATGTCCTCGGCGGCGTCCTGCGGCTCCCAGCTCCGGTAGACGAAGCCGATCCGGTCGGAGAGCGCGTGGTCGCGGAACACCAGCGCCAGGGCGCCGTCGGCGACTCGGTATGGCTGGTACAACTCCTTAGCGTCAGGCCTCCGTGCGCCGCGCGGATCGAGGCTCAGCGCCAGGATCCCATCATCCGAGGCCGTCCAGGCGAATCCCGCCTCCTGGACCAGAGCGAGGGAGGCATCGCTGATCGCCCCCTCCGGTGACCAGAGCCCTTGCGGAACCGTCCCGAACTGCCGCTCGTGATGATCGCGCGCGAGCTGAAGCTGCCTCCGCGCCTCGTCCGGCGCCCGCCACAGCGTGTCCGGCAGTTCGGGGCGGGGGATGACGCGCGCCGCGTCCTCCATGTTCGCGAGAAGCGGGAGAATCGGATGGTAGAAGGGGGACGTCGTCAGCTCGGCTCGCCCGTCCGCGGCCGCCTGTCGATAGAGGTCGAGTACCCGCCCCGTCGCCGCCTGCATCTCGCCGAGCAGCGCTGCCTTGTCGTCCTCGGTGAAGTCCCGGTCTTTGCCCCTCAGCTCGCGCACGACCTCGCTGTCCCGGCGGAGGCCGTAGCCACACCAGACCAGGTTGAGCCACACCTGGACGTCGCGGAACTCGGCTTCGGTGAAGGCTCGGCGCAGCCGCTCGACTTCCTGTGAGTTGCGCACATGGCCGCGTTTGTGCGATAATCGGGCGAACTGCGGGCTGGCCTCGAGCACCCCCTCGGGTTGCCCCCGGCCGAGGTACGTGAGCAGCCCGCATTGGTCGTCGGGGCCAAGCTCGGCGGCCGGCCGGCGGCACAGCTCGAGCAGGCGGTCGGTCACCTCCCCTCGGGCGTATCGGGCGATCTGCTCCGTGAGCGAGGGGACGAGGTTGAAGGTGACGGTCGTCTGGCCGAGCTCGCGGAGCAACCAGGGCATGTCATAGTAGCCGCTGCAGGCGTGAAGCCGAACGTAGGGCAACGCCGCTTCGCGCGTCCCGGGCCAGAGGTACCAGGGCTGGTGCATGTGCCAGACAAAGGCGACCTTCAGGGTTGCCACAGGTGCTCTCGTTCCGAGTTCTGAGTTCCGAGTCCGTCGCGATCACCACAGACACGGGGAAATCATGGCTGAGCCCGGGGCCTTCTGCCTCGTCCTCCACACCCATCTGCCCTACGTGTTGGGCCACTCTACGTGGCCCCATGGAGCCCGCATGCTGTGCGACGCCGCTGCGGACTGCTACCTCCCGTTGCTGCGCACCTTCCGGGAGCTGGCTGCCGAGGGCCTGCCGCCGCGGGTCACCATGAGCCTAACGCCCGTGCTGCTGGAGCAGCTCGCCGATCCGCGCTTCAAGGAGTGGTTCCCGCCCTACCTCCGCGACCGAGCGGCGGCCGCTGAAGGGAACGTCGGCCAGTTCCGGGCTCGGGGCGACGGCCACCTGACCTACCTGGCCGAGCGATGGGCGGCGCACTTCCGCGAGCTCGAGCGCTTCTTCTGCGACGAGCTGCAAGCCGACATCCCGGCCGCCTTCGCGGCGCTGCAGGACCAGGGCGCGATCGAGCTGATGAGTTCCGCCGCCACTCACGCCTACCTGCCGTTGCTCCACGAGGAGTGCTCCATCCAGGCGCAGGTGCGACAGGGCGTGGCGAGCCACCTCCGCTACCTGGGCCACCACCCGCGCGGCTTCTGGCTGCCGGAGTGCGCCTACCGGCCGCGGGCGCTCTGGGCGCCGCCGCCCGAGGTCGTGCCTCCCGACGGCCACACGTGGCTGCGCAAAGGTGTGCACGAGTTCCTGGCGGAGAACGGCTTCGATTACTTCATTGTCGACACGCATCTGCTCGGCGGTGGCGACCCGCTTCCGGTGGACGTGCACTATGGGGAGACCCTCGGCAAGCTCTGGGGGCGCATCACGCGGTGCGATGAGCCCCCGCGCCCGAGCTTCGAGAAGACGCCCTTCTTCCCCTACTTCGTGGGGGAGCTTTTCGAGGACTGTCCTCCCGTCGCGTGTTTCGCGCGCAATCCTGACGTATCGCTCCAGGTGTGGAGCGCCGACTGGGGCTACCCGGGGGACGGCGGGTATCTCGACTTCCACAAGAAGCACCTGCCGGGGGATCACCGGTACTGGCGCGTGACCGATGACCGGCACGATCTCGGCACCAAGCAGCCCTACGATCCCGACCGGGCTGCCGAGCGCGCCCGAGCGAACGCGGGCCACTTCGTCTCGGTCATCCACGATCTGCTGGAGGCACAGCCGCGACCGGCAGGCCGCCGGCCCGTCGTCTGCGCGCCCTTCGATGCCGAGCTCTTCGGCCACTGGTGGCACGAGGGACCGGCGTGGCTGGCTCACGTCCTGCGGTGGATGAACGAGGACCCCCGCGTGGAGGCGCAGACCTGCCGCCAGTACCTCGCCGGAAGCCCGCCCGCCACGGCCATCACGCTGCCTGAGGGTTCGTGGGGACAGGGTGGCGTGCACCATGTCTGGCTGAACCGGGGCACGGAGTGGACCTGGAGCCGCATCTACGAGGCGGAAGCCGAGATGCGGGAGCTCGCCCGCGAGCTGGCGGACACCAAGGACCCGCAGCTACTCGAGTTCCTGGCGCAGGCCGGGCGGGAGCTGTTCCTGCTCCAGGCCTCGGACTGGCAGTTCCTGATGACCACCGGCTCGGCGCCGGACTACGCCGCACAGCGGTTGGATGCCCACCACTCCGACTTCAAGCGGGTCGCGGAGTTGGCGCGTCGCTGGCGCCGGCAGGAGCACCTCACGGATTCGGACTGGGCGTTCTTCGGTTCGCTGCAGGAGCGTGACCGCATCTTCCCGGATGTGGATCCCCGCTGGTTCGCGCGACTGGACCACCCAGCCACCTGTCCTTGACACGTCACTCGGTCTCCCGTACACTCCGGGGGCGCGAAGGCGCACCGGTCGCAGGGCGTGTCTACTGACGTTGGACGGAAGAGCAACCACCATGTCTGAGCTGCGGAAAGACCCGATCGTCGACCGCTGGGTGATCATCGCGGCCGAGCGCGGCCGCCGACCCAACGACTTCGCGACCCAGCACGCTCCGCCACCCGGGAGCGGCGGGGCCTCTTGCCCGCTGTGCGAGGGGAGCGAGCCGAAGACGCCCCCCGAGACCTGGGCGATCCGACCGGGCGGCACCACCCCCAACACACCCGGGTGGCAGGTGCGCGTGGTGCCCAACAAGTTCCCGGCGCTGCAGATCGAAGGCGATGTGAACCGACGCGGGCTGGGCATGTTCGACCTGATGGATGGCGTGGGCGCGCACGAGGTCATCATCGAGTCACCGCACCACCAATGGCAATACGCCGACGGCCCGGCGGCGCTGGTGGACTTGGCCTTGCGCGGGGCGCAGGCGCGGCTGATCGACCTCTATCGCGACACGCGCTTCCGCTACTGCGTGATCTTCCGCAACTACGGGCCCCAGGCGGGGGCCTCACTCGATCACCCACATTCCCAGATCATCGCGGTGCCGATCACCCCCAAGCGGGTGAAGGAGGAGCTGATCGCCGCCCGCGGATACTACGCGCAGAAGGAGCGCTGCTTGTTCTGCGACATCATCCGGCAGGAACAGCTCCTGGGCGAGCGGGTGGTCATTGACCGCGAGCAGTACATCGCGCTCTCCCCCTTCGCCGCTCGCTTCCCCTTCGAACTGCTGGTCCTGCCCAAGCAGCACCAGCACGACTTCCGCAGCCTCGGCGACGCGCAACGGCTGGCGCTGGCGGAGATCATGCACGACTGCCTGCGGTACATCCGCACGGCGTTGGGCAACCCCTCGTATAACTACGTCATCAACACGTGTCCGAATCCCATCCCGCGACCGGGCCGACCGGATCAGTGGGGCACGATCGCTCTCGACTACCACTGGCACATTGACGTGATGCCACGGGTTACCCGAATCGCCGGGTTCGAGTGGGGCACGGACTTCTACATCAACCCCGTCGCCCCCGAGGCGGCGGCCCAGTTCCTCCGCGAGATCGTGGCCGACGAGAACCGGCAGCGGCAGGAAGAGGGGGTGCCCGTCGATGGGTAACGCCCCGACGACGCCCGGCGCCCACTGCCCCTGCGCCCTCCTGCGACAGGTCCCCGTTGCCTTCCTGCTGGTGGACCGCGACCTGCGCGTCATCGAGGGCAACGACCTCTTCTGGCGGGGCATCTGCGGCGTCGATCCGCCGCTCCCCGGCATTCCCATCGAGCAAGCGCTCGGTGCCGATCTGCTCGACGGTCTTCGGGCACCCTTGCAGGAGGCCCTGGCGACAGGCCTCCCCGTCGAGGTTGACGGCCTCGTGGTTCGGGTCCCGGGGCACCCGCCCGCGACCATCGACCTACATATCGCCCCCGGCGCCACGCGGGACCAGCAGGGGATCATCATCGCGAGCACCGCCGTCTCCGCCGCCGGTCAGCGCGTCGCGGAGCTGACACTGCTCCACAACATGATCCGGGTGCTGCGCCGGGAAACGCAGGTGGACCGCGTGCTGTTCACCGTGCTCACCTGCGCCACCGCCGGCAGCGGCGGCATGGGCTTCAACCGCGCCTGGGTGCTGCTCGTCGACCCCAGCGGCCGCTGGCTCGAGGGGCGCATGGCGCTGGGGCCCAGGTCGGCCGAGGAGGCGCATCGCATCTGGGCGGAGATCGCCTCCCAGCCCCCGCGCACGCTCGAGGAGCTGGCCACGGCGCACGATCGCTGGACGGCGGAGGGCGCACACTCGCTCGAGGCCACCGTGAAGGGCTTGCGCTTCTCGATGGAGTCGGACGCCCTTCGGCTGCCCGTTCTGGCCGCGATACAGAGGAAGGCGATCACGGTCCATGACGCCGGGAGCGACGAACGAGTGAGCCCCGACCTCTACCAGGCCCTGGGTGCGCGTGAGTTTGTGGCCGTGCCCATGGTGGCCTCCGGCGAGCCGTGCGGCGTCATCATGGCGGACAATCTGTACAGCGGGGCACCCATCACACCGGCGCACGCGCGCCTGCTCTCCCTCTTCGCTCAGCATGCCGGGATCGCCATCGAGCATGCGCAGCTCGACCAGCAGATGGAGGCGCAGAAGAACGAGCTGGCGCAAGCCTATGTCTCGCTCAAGGACACCCATCGCGACCTGGTCCGCGCCAAGCAGCTCGCGGCGGTCGGCGAGATGTCGGCGCGGCTGGCGCACGACCTCCGGAACCCGCTGGCGACGATAGGGGGATGGGCGGAAGTGCTCGAGGAGGAGCCGGACGATCCGGCTACGGTCCGGCGGGCGGCCGGCACCATCGCGGAGCTGGCCCAGAGCATGGAGACGATCCTCTCGATGCTCCTGCAGCCCCTCGGCGCCCACAGCCTTCGGCTGGAAGCCACCGACCTGAACGAGCTCCTGCGGGGGGTGGCCGAGGCGGAGGCGAACAAGCTCGCGGAGCGCGGCATCGGTGTCACGCTGGATCTGGCCCCCGAGCTCAGGGTCCTGCCGATCGACCCCGCCCAGTTCCGCCGGTGCATCCTCAACCTCGTCGACAACGCCGCCCACGCCATGCCCCAGGGGGGGACGCTTGCCCTTTCGACGCAGCGCGCCGAAGGTGAGGTGAGGGTCCGGGTCGCCGACACCGGTGTGGGCATGACCGGCGACATGGCTTTGCGCGTGTTCGATGCCTTCGTGACCACCCGGCACCACGGGAGCGGCCTCGGTCTGGCGGTTGTCTGGGACATCATCCAGGCCCATGGGGCGACCGTGGAGGTGGACAGCGCGCCCGGCCAGGGCGCCGTCTTCACCATACGCTTTCCGGTGACGCAGGGCGTCTCGGAGGGGGCGGCCATGTCGGGCGCCCGGCTGGAGGACACCGCATGACTCTGGGCCGCTTCTGACGCGAGGCCGCACATGGCATCCCCGCGATGCACTTCGGGGGAGGTGAACCACGTTGGCAGCCGACGAGCAGACGGACACGACCTCCGACGGGCGTTGGACCATCCGCGTGTTGTTCGTGGATGACGACGCCAGCCTGCGGGAGGTGTACCGCATCCGGTTGGAGCGCCACGGCTACCGCGTTCGCATCGCGGAGAGCGCCGACGATGCGGTACGGGCGGTGAAGGAGGAGCGCCCGGACGTCATCGTGCTGGATATCGCCATGCCCGAGCGAGACGGACTGAGCGCGCTGCAGGAGTTCCTCGACATGGACCCCTCCCTGCCGGTCATCATCCACACCGCCTACCCGGCCTATGCGGACAACTTCCTGGCCTGGGCGGCCGACGCCTATGTGGTGAAGGCTCCGGACCTGGCGGCGCTGTTTGGGGCCATTGAGAAGGCGGCGGCGAGTGGCCGCCAAGACGGGTAGGGGGCGGACAGGTTGACCACCAGCCACGATGGCCCGCATCAGGCGCTCGCGATCGTGCTCGCCGGCGGGCAGGGGCAGCGCCTCCGACCCATCACCGAGCGGCGGGCGAAGCCTGCGGTGCCCTTTGGCGCCACCTACCGCCTCATCGACTTCACGCTCTCGAACTGCGTCAACTCCGACTTCCGGCGCATCATCATTCTCACCCAGTACGAGTCGCTCACCCTTCAGCGCCACATCCGCCAGACGTGGAACATCCTCAGCCCCGAGATCGGCGAGTTCGTAGACATCCTCCCACCCCAACAGCGCCTGCCGAACCGCTGGTACCTGGGCACCGCGGATGCGATCTTCCAGAACCTCTACCTGCTGCAGCAGGAACGGCCTCGCTGGGTGCTGATCCTCGGCGGCGACCACGTCTACAAGATGAACTACGCCCGCCTTCTGGACGCACACCGGCGGCACAAGGCGGACGCGACCATCGTGTGTGTCGACGTGCCGCGGTCCGAGGCCATGGAGTACGGCGTCATGGCGGTAGATGCGGAGCGGCGTGTCGCGGCATTCCAGGAGAAGCCGAGCGACCCCGCGCCCACGCCCGATGCGCCCGACCGCAGTCTCGCCTCGATGGGCATCTACCTCTTCACGACGGAGGTCCTGGTCCGCGCGCTGGTTCAGGACGCCAAGACGCCCCGCTCGACACACGACTTCGGACGCGATGTCATCCCGCGGCTGATCGCCGACCACAACGTCATGGCCTACAACCTCCACTCGCGGTTCCAGCCGGGGCGGCCCTACTGGCGCGATGTCGGCACGCTCGACAGCTACTGGCAGGCCAACATGGACCTGCTCGCCCGTCACCCGGAGTTCGACGTCTTCGACGAGTCGTGGCCCATTCGCTGCGGGCTGGGCAACCGTCCGCCGGCTAGGATCTGCGTCTCGACCGAGGGCCTGATGGGCGTCGCCGAGCAATCGCTCCTGGCGCCGGGCTCCATCATCTCAGGCGGTCACGTGCGCCGGTCCGTGATCGGACCGCGTGTGGAGATCCACAATGGCAGCCTGGTCGAGGAGTGCATCCTCATGGGCGGCGTCCGGGTCGGCAAGTACGTGCAGCTGCGCCGGGTGATCGTGGAGGAGTCCACCGACATCCCCGACGGGACCGCGCTCGGCTACGACCTCGAGATCGACCGCAAGCGGTTCAAGGTCACGGAGAACGGCATCGTCGTCGTCCCGAGCCGGTCGCCGTTCTGAGGATGCCCAGCGGCGCTGGGACATGGAGGCAGCGATCACCTGATGAAGGTCCTGTTCGCATCCAACGAGGTGGTACCCTTCGCCAAGGTCGGCGGGCTGGCGGATGTCGCCGGCACGCTTCCGATCGCGCTGAAGGAGGCCGGTGTTGACGTCCGCGTGGTCACGCCCCTGCACCGCGCGTGCCTCAAGCACGGCCCGTTCCGGGAGGTCGTCGCCTCGCTGCCGGTAAGCATGGCCGGGAAGGGGCTCACCGCGTCGGTCGTTGAGGGCGCCCTCCCCGGCAGCGATGTGCCTGTGTACTTCGTGAAGTACGACCCGTACTTCGATCGGGCTGAGATCTACGGCGAGGGCGGGCGCGACTACCCCGACGCGGCCGAGCGCTACGCCTTCCTGTCCCGAGCCGTGCTGGCGCTGCCGGAGGCCCTCGACCTCGCCGTCGATGTCATCCATGTGAATGACTGGATGACTGGGCTCCTCCCGCTCTATGCGCCAGAGCGGGACCCGAGGCCGGCGACGCTGCTCACGATCCACAACCTCGGCTACCAGGGCACCTTCCCGACGCGCAAGGCCGCGGCCCTGGGGCTGAAGGGCGACGCGCTCGCGACGGCGACGCACAACAAACAGATCAACTACCTGGCCACAGGGATCAAGACCGCCACGCTCATCAGCACGGTGAGCCGGAAGTACGCGGAGGAGATCCAGACGCCGGAGTACGGCTGCGGGCTCGAGGCCCTGCTGCAGGGGCGCGCCGCGCAGCTCTCCGGCGTCATCAATGGGATCGACTACGCCCTCTGGAACCCGCACACCGATGCCGCCATCCCGGCCCACTTCGGCCGCGAAGAGCTGTCGGGCAAGGCCAAGTGCAGGGCGGCGCTGCAGGCCGAGATGGGCCTGCGCGTGACCCCGAATGTGCCCTTGCTCGGGTGCGTCAGCCGGGTCACCGCACAGAAGGGGCTGGACCTCCTCGCGGAGGTGCTGCCCGAGGCGGTGAAGCTGCCGATGCAGTTCGCGCTGCTCGGGACGGGCGAGCCGGCGCTGGAGAAGGTCTACCGCGACCTGGCCGCCGCGCACCCGGGCCTGATCGCGGCGGCGATCCGCTTCGACGATGCCCTGGCCCGGCGAATCTACGCGGGCGCGGACCTCTTCGCCATGCCCTCGCGCTACGAGCCGTGCGGCCTGGGGCAGATGATCGCCATGGCCTATGGCACGCTTCCCGTCGCACGATGGACGGGGGGCCTGGCCGACACCGTCGTCGAGCAGGGGCCCGATCAGACGGGGTTCCTCCTGGGCGAGCTCAGCCCGTTCCACCTCATGGGCGCGCTGCAGCGGGCCAACGAAGCCTACGGCGACCGCGCACGCTGGCAGACGATCGTGGCCCGCGCCATGGCTCGGGACTTCTCGTGGAAAGCCTCCGCCGCCCGCTACCGGGAGCTCTACGCCACCGCGATGGCCCAAACGTGACCTCGCCCGTGACCAGGAGAGGGATGCCACATGCGGTTGCCCGAGACCGAGGTCTCGCTTGCCGCCGTTGAGGCGGCCGCCGCCGAGGGGCGTTTCTCAGCGCCGGTGGCCGAGAACCTCCGCCGCTGGCTCAGCTCGGATGAGTATGCCGAGTTCCACGACGAGATAGCCGAGAAGCTTGCCCAGCGCGACTTCACCGAGCTGGAAGATGCCTTCTGTCGCGTCGTCCCCTTCGGCACGGCCGGCCAGCGCGGGCCGACCGGAGCGGGCCCTAACCGCATCAACTCCCGGACGATCGCGGAGTCGGTTCAGGGCGTCTGCGACTACGTGCGCGGGCTGAAGGGAGCGGGGCAGCGTGTGGCCGTCGTCGCGTACGACACGCGGCGCGACAGCACCCGTTTCGCGCAGATCGTCGCCGAGGTGCTCGCCGGGAACGGTCTCCGCGTGTACCTGTTCGACGAGCCTCGGCCGACCCCGGAGCTCTCCCATGCGCTCGTTACGCTCGAGGCGGACCTGGGCTTCATCGTGTCGGCCTCCCACAACCCGCCCAACGACAACGGCATCAAGGTGTACTGGGACTACGGTGGCCAGGTCCTGCCCGAGCACGCGGACGGCATCGTCGCCAAGACCGCCGCTCTGCAGAGAATCGCCCGCCTGCCGCTGGCCGATGCCCGGGAGCAGGGCATTGTCACCTCCGTTGGCCCGGAGATGGACCGCCACTACCACGATGCCGTCATCAGCCAGGGCATGACCGTCCCGGGCGCGGCGGAGGCGCCGGCGACGCGGATCGTCTACACTCCCCTCCACGGCACGGGCATGTCCTCCATCGTGCCCATTCTGCAGGCCTTTGGCTGGCGCGAGGGGCAGAACCTGTTCATCGTGGAGTCGCAGCGCGACCCCGACCCCGAGTTCCGTGGCGTGCCGGGCGGCATTCCGAACCCCGAGAACCCGGTAGCCCTTGGCGCCGGCGTCGAACTCGCGAAGGAGACCGGCGCGGACGTCGTGCTCGCCTCCGACCCCGACGCCGACCGGCTGGCCGCGGCAGTGCCCGAGTCGCCGGACAGCGAGCAGTGGCTCTACTTCAAGGGCGGCCAACTGGCCTCCCTGCTGGCCTGGTGGGCCCTCGACCGGATGGCAGCTCAGGACCGGCTGCCCGAAGGCGGCTTGGCTGCCCGGACCATCATCACCAGCGACCTCGTCGACGCCGTCGCCGAGAGCCACGGCGTGCGGATCATCAACAACCTCCCCGTGGGGTTCAAGTACATTGCGAAGGTCATCCGCGATCTCGATGACCCGTCGCAGTTCATCTTCGGCACCGAGCAGAGCTACGGCTTCGTCAAGGGCACGTACTGCCGCGACAAGGACGCGGCCATTGCGGCACTGCTGCTCGCCGAGCTGTGCGAGGACCTGAAGCAGCAGGGCCGTACGCTCCTCGATCTGCTGCACGATCTCTGGCGGGAACACGGCTACCACGCCGAGCGGGCGACGCCGATCGTGATGCTGGGCGTGGCCGGGCGGGCACGCATCGAGGAGATCATGCGCGCGTTCCGCGCGCAGTTCCCCAGCGAGATCGCCGGTCTCAGGGTTGTCGAGGTCTGGGACCTGTTGACGGACGAGGTTATTGACCCCCGGACGGGTGAGGCGATCCGGCGGCTCGGCTGGAACTGGAACGAGGATGTCCTGGTGGGCCGGCTGGCCCAGGACCCGAGGAGCTCGGTGTCGGTCCGCCCTTCCGGCACCGAACCAAGCCTGAAGGTCTACACGAATGTGCGTTGGCCGCTGCCCGAAGGGGCGACGCGGGACGATCTGGCGAAGACCGCGGACCAGGCCGAGAAGCTGGCGGAGGCCATGGAGAGGGATGTGATGCGGGCGATGGGAGTCGGGTGACGACGAACGCCTGGGGGCTCGCCCGGCCGGCATCCGTCGTTCGTGCGGCCGCTACCGTCCGCGGGCTACTTCCCCCGTCGGGAGGCAAGTGGCACCCAGAAGGTGGTTCTAGCCGGAAACGGGTCAACTCCGCCTCTTGGGCCCTGATCCGGAAGGGAGCGATGTAGCCATGACCAATGCGCGGTTCGAGATCGAGTGCCCCGGTGCCAACGCCGTCTACCTGGCCGGGGACTTCAACGACTGGGACCCGGAAGCGCGACGCATGAAGCGCGTGCGCAAGGGGGAGCCGCGCTTTGTCGCGGTTCTCGACCTCCCGCCAGGTCGCTACGAGTTCAAGTACGTGGTCGACGGTGAGTGGATGTGCTGCCCGCACGCGCCGCGTGTCCGCAACAACCAGGGCACCGAGAACTCCGTCGTGGAAGTGGTGGAGGCGATGTAGTCTCACCCATCCCCGCCCGGCCCGCACGCAGTGCCCTCCTGCCGGCCTACGCCTTGCCCCCCCTCCGCGCCCGCTGCGCGGCGCTTCCGGCTGCCCCAGGCGCGGCCTCTCAACCGGAGGCTCCGCGCGGGGCCGCCCAGGGAGGAATGGGAGGCGTCAAGGCTCAAGAACACTGAGGTCCTATCGTGCTGGCGATGGAGGAACGAGCCATGAGCTCCTGGCCGGTGATCGCGGCGGCGCTGTTCGCCATCGGTGGCGCGGTGCAGGCCGCCAACTGGTATGTGGCGCCCGAGGGCAACGACGCCTGGTCAGGCACGCTGCCCGCGCCGAACGCAGCCAGGACCGATGGCCCCCTCGCGAGCCTCGCCGCCGCCCGGGATGCAGCCCGCAAGTTGCCGCCCGGCGAGCCGCGCCGGATCGCGGTCCGACGCGGCGAGTACACCCTCGACCAGCCGCTCGTGCTCGACGCGCAGGACTCGGGCCTCACCATCCGAGCAACCCCGGGCGAGAGGGCCACGGTCTACGGTGGCCGGCGCATCACCGGCTGGCAGCCCGACGGCGACCGCTTCTGGTCGGCATCGCTGCCGGACGTGGCCTCCGGCAAGTGGGACTTCCGCCTGCTGGTCGTGGACGGGCGCTTCTGCTGTCGAGCGCGGCTGCCGAAGGAGGGCGCCTTCACCCACCTCACCGAGTTCAGCGTGCCCTGGATGTCGACGACCGGCGGCGGCTGGCAGCGAAAGCCGACGCCGGACGAGCTGACGCACATGCGCTACCGGCCCGAAGACCTCGGCCCGTGGCTCGATCTGAAGAACGCCGAGGTGACCGTCTACCACATGTGGGACGAGTCGGTCGTCGGCCTGTCCGCCATGGACGAGGCGACCCACACGGTGACCTTCTCCAACCCCGCGGGCCATCCGCCGGGAGCGTTCGGAGTGAAGCGATACGTCGTCCGGAATGTGCGGGAGGGCATGACCGAGCCGGGCCAGTGGTATCTCGATCGCACCGCGGGGAAGGTGGTGTACTGGCCACTCCCTGGCGAGGACATGACGAAGGCCCACGTCGTGGCGCCGACCGTCGAATCGATCGTCCGCCTGCAGGGCGCCCAAGAGGCGCGCGTCAAGGACGTCACGATCCGGGGGCTGACGCTGTCCGTCACCACCACGCCGCTTCGCGCGGGCGGCTTCGGCGCCGGGGCCTTCGATGGCGCCGTCTCCGCGGCGTTCGCTGAGGACTGCCACCTCGTTGACCTCACCCTCGTCAACGTTGGCGGTCAGGCGATCAAGGGCTGGGACTGTGCGGGCCTCCAGGTCCTCCACTGCGACGTGCACGACATCGGCGCGTGCGGCATCTTCGTCTCGGGGACGGACAACGTCATCTCAGGGAACCTGGTGCACAACATCGGCGTGACCTATCCGAGCGCTATCGGCGTCTGGTGCAACGGCGAGCGGGCGACCATCAGCCACAACGAGGTCCACGACACGCCCTACACCTCGGTCGCCTGCGGCGGCGATGACCACCGGATCGAGGGCAACCTGATCTACCGGGCGATGGAGGAGCTGCACGACGGCGCGGGGATCTACATCACCTTCTGCAAGCGCGTCACAGTCCGCGGCAACTTCATCCGCGACATCGTCGACACCGGCGGCTACGGGGCCTCGGCCTACTACCTCGACGAGCAGGCCGAGGACTGCGTGGTCGAGGACAACCTGTCGCTGCGCGTTGCGCGCCCCTCGCACAACCACATGGCGAAGAACAACGTGATCCGCCATAACGTGTTCGTGGCCGACGGTGATGCCACGCTGACCTTCCCCAAGTCCTCCGGCTTCACGTTCGAGAGGAACGTGGTCTACGCCACGGGTAAGATCGCCTTTCAGAACCCCGGTGGAATCGCAGCCTCCTCCGCCAACATCGTCTTCAGCGCGGCCGGCGCCGTGGAGGGCGCGCCGCCGGCAACAGAGCAAGCCGATCCGCTCCTCCTCGACGTCGAGAAGGGCGTCTGCCGCTTCGCACCTGACTCGCCCGCGCCGAAGCTGGGCCTCGAGCCGCTCGACGTGAGCGGCGCGGGACGAGCACGTCCTGGGGGGTGATCGGGCCGTGGGCGAGAAGGCCATCATCTACAACGATGACGGTTGGTCGAGCCTCATGCGCTACCCGGCGCCGATGTCGCCCGAGGACATCGTCCGGGTGACCATCGCCCCCGTGGCCGGCACGGCGGTGAAGGTGTACCAGTTCTGCCCGCTCGGCGGGCATGCGGTCAACTACAACTCGACCTTCCTGCCGCGTGTCGGCTCCATGCTGCAGACTCCCGACACGATGCACGTGTGGCGAATCCGCGAGACCCTCCGGCACCTCGAGGAACGCGGCACCGATCCCCTTCACGTCATCTGGGAAGCCTGCCACGACCGCGGCCTGGCCTGCCAGTTCTCCCTGCGGATGAACGACGCGCACCACACATACCGGAAGCCCGACGGCTCCCCCTACTTCCCTGAGCTCCTCTCTCCCTGGATGGCCAAGAACCGGCAGGCGCTGCTTCCCAGCGGCCAGCTCGACTACGCCAACGCCATCGTGCACCGTTACCGCACGGCGCAGTTGCAGGAGGTCCTCGATCACTACGAAGTCGACGGGATCGACCTGGACTTCACCCGTTCCCGGCCCTGGTTCAGGGCCGGCGCCGAGCAGGCTGGGCGGGCTGGCATGACGGCGCTGGTCCGGCAGATTCGCGCCCTGACGAATGCCCGCGGCCGCACACTCAGCGCCCGCTTCGAGTACGATCATGAGGTCTGCCTGGCGAGCGGCCTCGACGTTGATACGTGGCTCTCGGAGGGCCTGCTGGACCAGATCACGCTCGGCGTCGTCGGCGATCACGCCCCCGACGCTCCGGCCGACTGGTGGGTCGAGCGCGCCCACGCAGGCGGTGCCAAGGTGTACCCGGGAATCGAGGGGCAGTTGCACTGGATCGCCTCCTGCGGCAGCGGCGGCGCCGGCCTGCGCGCCGGGAACGGTGTGGAAGACGGGTTCGGTCCGCCGACCATCGAGTACCTGCGCGCCGTCGCCGCCGTGCACTACAGGAGCGGCGCCGATGGCGTCAGCCTGTTCAACTTCACCTGCGCCGACGGGCCTTTCCCGCGGGCGGCCTTCACCGAGCTCGCCGATCCCGATGCCCTGGCCTTCCGGGACAAGCAGTACGTCGCCGCCGTCTGGCCGGGCGATGCGCAGATCTACAACTCCCCCTGGGCCAGTCGCTTCCGCCTCACCCCGGACGAGACCACGGCGACCTACCGCCTCCGGATCGCGGACTACCTCGACGCGGCGGCCGAACGCCAGTGCCCGCCGGCGGTCCTGTTGACTCTCGACCTCCAGGGCCTCAACCGCCTGACCGACGTTGAGGTCACGGTCAACGGATCGCCCGCCAAGTGGACCGGCTACCACTACAACCACTACGACCACGGCTGCTGGAACGACCTCGTCCGGTTCACCCTCCCCGCCTCGACCCTCCGACCGGGCGACAACTCGATCGAGCTTCGGCGGGTGAGGGAGAACCCCGGCTTTGCCGGCGCGGTTGAGGTACGGAAGTGCGTTCTCGAGCTGAAGTACCCCAACGCCTTCGCACCGGGAGCCGTTGAGGGGTAACACCCGTGTGATCGCACTGAAGGGAGCACGCCCGTGACCGCTCGCGACCGTCAGATCGTCCGCGACCTCGCCAGCCGCATCGCGGAGCTGGCTGCCGACCCCAAACAGGCGGAGCGGCGCAAGCTCTGGTACGCTCAGAACAACCTCAAGCCCATCCGGCCGCTGGTGTACTGCTCTCCCGAGGGCTCATGGGCCGAGCTTCTGCCTCACGACGTCCTGCAGTGCGAGGATGACGACGCCCGCGGGCTTGAGTGGGGGTTGCGCGCGCGCATCTACGCGGTGGCGCACTTCAACGATGACCAGGTGTGTGACAACGTCTTCCGCGTCCCGCACGCCGTGACGAATACCGGCTGGGGCATCAGGCCAGAGTACATCCGGCCGGACGAAGCCCGTGGCGCTTACGTGTGGGACCCTCCCATCAAGGCGCGCGCGGACATCGACAAGATCGAGACGCCGACGGTGACCTGCGATCCGGAAGCCACCCAGCGCAACCTGGAGTACCACCAGGACCTCCTCGGCGACCTCATGGAGGTGCGCGTCTGGGGTGGACACTGGTGGGCGCTGGGGCTGATCGACGAATGGACCTTCCTGCGCGGCATCACGCCGACGTTCTGGGACATGGCTGACGACCCGGAGTTCGTCCACGCGGGGATGCGTCGGCTCATGGCGGGGAAGCTGGCGTGGCTCGACCAGCTCGAAGCTCTCGGCGTTCTCTCGCTGAACAACGAGAACAACTACGTCGGCTCGGGCGGGTTCGGCTGGACCGACGAGCTGCCCCAGCCCGGCTTCGAGGGCACGGTCCGCCTCAGGGACATGTGGGGCTTCTGCGAGGCGCAGACGATGTCCGAGGTCTCGCCGGCCATGCACGAGGAGTTCGTGCTGCGCTACCAACTGCCAATCCTCGAGCGCTTCGGCCTCAACTGCTACGGTTGTTGCGAGCCGCTGCACCTGAAGCTCGACATGCTGCTCCGGCAGGTCCCGCGTCTCCGCCGCATCTCCATCAGCCCCTGGGCCGACAAGCGCATCAGCGCAGAGAAGCTCCAGGGCAACGTCATCTTCTCCTGGAAGCCGAACCCGGCAGCCCTGGCCGCGGTCGAGTTCGACCCCGCATGGGTCCGCCGGGACATCCGCGAAACCGTCGACATCGCCCGCGAGCACGGCTGCGCGCTCGAGATGATCATCAAGGACACCCACACCTGCAACAACCAGCCGTGGCGGTTCGATGAGTGGACCGAGATCGCCATGCAGGAAGCGGAGAGGGCGTAGGACCTAGGACCGAGGACTCACCAGCACCTGCGTCCGCCCGGCGCCACTGCCGATGGGGTTCAGGGCGGGGGGCGCCGGATGAGTGACACCCCGTAGTGGCTACGGATCGGTCGTGAGGACCTCGGTGAGGGTTGCGAACAGAAGCTCGCAGTGTCCAGCCCGCTTCCGCACCTTGTCGGGGTCGATGCGTCCCAGAAGCGCCGAACCGTGGTCGAGCTTCCGGTAGGGCCCTTTCCCGGTTGGCCCTATCGCACGCTCCAGGGAAGTCTCCAAGTCAGGCTTGGGTATCTCCTCAACGTTCGGGCGGCCGCTGAGGGCCTTAGCGTTGAAGGCCGGACCGTAGAAGAGGGCCAGGGCTTCCGGGTCGGCAACCAGCCAGGCCTCCATGGTCTGTACCATGAGATGGAGCTGCTTGTCGTCGGCGAGTGAGCAGTCCCAGTTGTCAGGGTCCTCCTGAAGGTGCTGTCGGGCCGACACGCCTGGGCGTACCGGCCGCTCCGCATCGACGAGCAGCATGGCGAAGACGTCAGGGGTGTCCGACAGACAACCGAGGAATCCGCTGTACGCCGCGTCGCGTCGTCCGCGCGCACGTACATTGAGCGACACAGACGGCAGTCCCGCGGCCCGCAGCCCGGCTTCGAGGAACTGGTGGAGTCCCTCGCTCAGTGCGCGGCGGCCAGGATTGGAGTCGCTCCCACCCTCGACGTACACTCGGACCTTCCTCACCAGCGGTTGCCCCCCAACTCCCCCATGCTCCAGAGGTCGCCGAGAGTGTACTCCTTCAGCCATTTCCCGAGCTTCTCGGGTTCGAGCCGCTGCATCCGAGTGCCCCCCTCATCCCGCTCGCACACCACCACGGACTCCGGGACATCGCCCAGGGCGGACACGAGGTAGTCGGAATGCGTCGTCACGATGAGCTGCGTACGCTGCGAAGCTTCGATCAGAAGCTCGCCCACGGATCGGATCACGTCGGGGTGCAGGCCGAGTTCGGGCTCCTCAATGCAAATGAGGGGAGGCGGGTCGGGATGTAGGAGGATCGCCAGAAGGGAGAGGTAGCGGAGGGTGCCGTCGGAGACGCGGGTCGCGGGAACCGGGCTCCGCAGGCCTTCTTCGTGAAGGTAAAGCAAGACAGTGCTACCGAAGATCGAGAAGGTCATTCTCTCGGCAAGCTGGTGCAGTCGGCGGGCGCGGTCCGCGATGGTGCCCGCCGGCAGTCTCTGTTCAAGGTTGTTCAGGACCAGGAACAGGTTGCGGCCATCCTCCTCCAGGTGGTCCGGCGGCTCGTCGGTCATCTCCGGCTGCTTGACCCCTGCCCGGGGGCCGGTGCGCCAGTCACGGTACAGCGCGATCTGGCCGAACTGCTGCCCAAGATACGTGATCTCAGGGAAGCGCTGTGGGTCCCTCCGTTGCGCGAGTACCGACTGGGCCGTGTCGAGGTCCCTGACAGGTGTCCACTCACGCCGGAGGGTGTCACCGATCGGCTGGAACGGACCTCTGCGACTCGCTCCAACAGGTACGGCTGCGGCTTCCGCGAGCCCCGCGCCAATGTGCCGGTACCGCTGGGAACTGATGGCCCTGCCGAAGTCATCGAGCCCTGGGCCCAAGATCTCCTCGCGCTCCACCACTGCACGCTGCTCGGCCACCCCCAGCCAGAGCCGGTGCTCCAGTGACACCGCGGGCGCGGGCCAAACCACGGCTGTCTCAAGCCCAAGCTCGCTCGAGCCGCCCTCACCCTTCCACACCCACTCAGCAACGCCCCCGCCCTCGCGGAAGGGCCTGCTGAGGTCGCTCGGCAATGCCGCCAACACGCGGAACGCCTCAATGAAGTTCGACTTGCCCGAAGCGTTCGGCCCTATGAGGACGTTCAGGGGCTCCAGTTCCAGTTCCATGCCCTCCGGGCCGAAGGAGAGGAAGTTGGTCAGCTTGATCTTCTGGATGAACCGCTTGCCCTCCATGCCACACCTCCTCTGCGGCTACTTTACGGGCTCCACCAGCACATAGTCAATCCCCGCCATGTGGTTCACGGGGTTCGCCGCGGGGTTGGTGCCGGTGCAGCGGAGGCCGAGGAGGTTGTCGCCGGCCTTCAGGTCGAACTCGCCCAGCTCGAGCTTGAACGGGCGGAAGGCTGGAGGGGTGTAGAGGTCGACCGGTTGGCCGATGTCCTGCCCGTTGAGCATCAGTTGGAAGATGCCGTAGTCCCAGGACTTGGTCAGGCCGAGGGTGATGCTGTAGCGGCCGTCCTTCTCGACCGGCACCTTCAGCTCGAGGATGTCACCCTCGTTCGGGTTCAGCCACCAGAGGTGGTTCTGGTTGCTGAACTCCATGGGCAGGCCCTGGATCTCCGTCTTCCCGCCGGTGCAGCGCGCGATCTGCAGGTCCTCGCCTTCGAGGGCGCCCTTGACCTTGAATGGTTCCGGCAGCGGACGGACGCGGCGCTGATCCACCGGGATCGGCTTGAAGAAGTCGGTCGCGCCGGGCGCGGAGTACCAGTAGGTCGTGCAAGCATACTCGCGGTCGGCGGCATCCCACTTCTCGATGGTGAACCGGATGTGCTTCTGGTAGGGGATGTCGTCCAGGATGTGGTAGCGCGCGACGGCCGTGTACCCGAAGTTGCCCGGGCCGGTGCAGATGCTCTGGTTGTGATAGGCGTGAGTGAAGGGAGCGGGGTTGCACCAGGCGTAACCGAAGTAGTCCTCGCTTCCGGTGCCGATGTAGCTGGGGAAGGTGTCGTCATCGACCCACGCCTTCTCGTCGCCCTCGCCCCACCAGCCCTGCTGCGTGTTTACCACGCCGAGCATCACACCGACGAACCGGCCCGGGCCGGTCGCATCGAGCATCGACCAGTCCAGGAACTGCGGGTCGGCAGGCAGCCACTCGTTCCGCCACTTCGCCCGGAAGTAGAGCGTCTCCCCCGGCCTGAACGCCGCCGGCCTGGTCCATGCCGCAAAGCGGAGCTTCACGGCGTTCGCCGAATCGTTCTTCACTGCCACGCGGGCGTGCTTGCCATAGGGCATGTGCCAGTTGGCATAGCAGAGGCCATCCTGCTGCATGCCGACCGGCAGGCTCTGGTACGGGTTCAGGCCCGGCGTTGACCCGAAGAAGTCGCCGAGCGGCGCCCAGACGCAGGGTTCGTCCTCGTCGTCGAACCGGATGGTCAGGACCGGCTCGCGCAGCGCGGCGAAGAGCTGCTCCTTCGGCACATCGACACCGACCTCAACTCGGACGATCGCTCCCGGCCCCTTGAGGTCGGCCAGCACCTCCTCCTTGCCCGGCTCGATGGTCGCCTCCTTCGCGTGCCGGGTCGCGCCGATCGTGGTGAACCGCGCCGCCGGGTCATCGAGGATCCCCGCCACCTCGTCCATGACCGGCTTCACCTTCGGGAGCACGCTCATCGAGAACGGCTCCACCTGCGTGCCGGCGGGGTAGGTGCGGTAGCCGACATGGTAGTAGAACCCGGGCTTGTCCGCCGTCACCTTGCACCGCTCTCGGTACGGCATGGGGAAGTACAGGTTCGCGCCCAGGCTGCGCCGGCCGCTGAACGGTCCCGGGAACTCGGCCATCCCGGCGGAGGTGAGCTGGAGGAAGTCGGCTTCCAGGGCGGGCTTGCCGACGTCGTCGATGTAGATGCGGATGCTGCCGCCGCCATCGGGATTGGCAGACCAGATCCGCACGATCGCGCCCGGCCCGTTCATCTCGGCCATCACGAACTCCGTCCGCCCGTCGTGCTGCTCCTGGCGGATGAACTGCCCGGCATCGCCGTTCGCGAACCACCCCTCCTGGTCGGGGGCGACGCTGCCGCGGTCGTAGCTCGACCACTGGTCGCACTCGACGCCTGGCGCCGGCGCCTTGGCGAGGCGCTCCATGTCCACCATCTCATGCAGCAAGGACCCCACCGTCACCCGGCCCTGAGCGGACACCGGCGACACCACCAGGGCCAGCACAGCCAGGGACAATGCGACCGTAGCTCGTCGGGTTCTCATCCTGATCCATCCCTTCTTTGTGCGCGCGGCCTCGGCCCGCCAGCCTTGCCGAGCGAGCGACCAGTTGGTCATGACACTGCACCGTGTCCGGGCCCCGGTTGCTCGGTCATGAAGTAGATGAGCGGGTCGTTGAAGTGCAGGCTCGAGAGCTCGGGAGGCGGCGGCACGATCGGCGGCCCCTCGATGATGACGGGCCGGACCTCCGGAGGCGCCAGCTCATCCCCGGCCTTCCGGTCGAGAGCGTAGCGCACCTCTTTCAGAACCCACTCCGAATCCCTCGCCGCGCTCGACCAGAACAGGAGGAAGAGGTCGCACTCGTCGATGTACTGATAGAGCTTGCGCTCCCACCGGTCGCCCGGATCCAGGCTGAGGATGTCCTGGAAGTACCGGATGCCTACGGCCTTCAGCATCTGGACGCGCGCCAGCACCTTCTCCCGGTCGGCGGAGGCGTAGGACACGAAGGCCAGCTCGTACCGACGGGCGGCGTCACCGGCAGGCTGAGTCGCCGGCGGCTGGTCCCCGGTGAACGCCTGGACGATCTTGAGCTTGAACTTCACGTGGCCGAGCGGCGCCGTGTTGCGGCTGACGGTCACAGTGCCGACCACGGTGACGGCGGGCTGCGTCTCGGGCACGGTCACCGCATACTGGACGGACTCCGTCTGGCCGCGCCAGGTCAACTCCTGAGCCGGTTCGTCCACCTCGAGGCCCGGCATCGCGAGGTGGAACGTGAGCTTGGAGCCTCGCTCGATGTCCAGCCCCAGGCTACGCACCCCACGGCGTTCTGCCTCCTCGTCGAACTCCTGAGCCATGGACTGGGCTTCTTCGGCGCTCTCCGGGAGGTGGGCGAACACCTGGACGAAGAGCATAGTCTTCGGCGTGGCCTCCGGCGGCGCGAACACGGTGCAGTCGACGGGGTCCTTCTGGGGTGATTCCTGGGTGGCTTCGGCGGCGGGGGCCGACTCCGCCTCCCGGTACTCCCGACCGACTCGGTGCTCCTGCTGGTAGAGCGCCACCGCCCCCTCCAGGTCGCCCTGCACGCCTCGGAGCAGGGCCTGGAAGTAGAGGCAGCGCGCGAGGGTGCCCCTGTCCCCGGACGCCCGGCACAGCCCTTCCAGCTCCTTGAGCAGGGGCGCCGCTTCATCCGGGGAGCCCCCGCCGACCAGGGTCGCGCAGGCCTGCCCGAGCAAGGCTTCCTTCAGGCTGCCGGTATGCCAGGCAGCGCGGGCAACGGTCTCAGCCTCCCGGTAGAGCGACTCAGCCCCGGCGAGGTCGCCGCGCTGCATCTTGATCCAGGCCTGCCGGGCGAGGGCCATGGCCACTCCGCCCTGGTCAGCGGCTTCCCGCCGGATGCTCTCGCACTCACGCCATAGCGCCTCGCCGGTGTCCGTGTCGCCTTGGGCGGTCAGAAGCTCGGCCTGCCTCCCCATCGCCTCGGCTGAGGCGTCGAGATCGCCCGACTCACGGGCGGCTCGTTCGGCCTCGCGGGCCGCCGCCATCTGCTCCTCCACGGTCGGACCGGCGGGCGGCGCAGGGAGCAGAGCATCGTGGGAGGGAGCCTCCGCGCGCGGCGCCTTGCGCAGTGCGGACAGCGGGTCAACGATCAAGGCCGCCGGGGGAATGAGAGTCGGTTCATGGGTCGCGGGCCCCTCGGAGCCCGACCGCGCCACGACGGGCACGCACGTGCAGAGCTGTGGCCTCGCGCGGGAGGACACTAGGTTGCACGCGCAGTAGCACCCGATCGGCTGCGGCAGGGAGGTCTCCGCGGGGGGCGGCGGCTCCGGCTCGCCAAGCCGCTCCGAGACAGGGCCACCGTGCTCCACGGCGAACTCGACGGGTTGGAGCTCGGGGGACGCCATCTCGCAGGCCCGCCCCTCGTTGTGCTCGACATGGCTCGTCTCCATCGTCACCACGGGCTTCCGCCGTCCGGCCCTCCAGCGGTAGAGCCGGTACATCCCCTCGAAGGACCCCGCCATCACCCCCGCCACAATGAGCACGGTCACCAGCCATGCCCAGGCGCCAAGGCGCGTCCACAGAGCAAGATGGGCGACCGCAACCGCCCCTGGCATCAGCAACTGCAGGGCGAACAGACCCAGGTGCATCCCGGTGGCGTCGCGGACGCCCGCCATCGTCAGGAGGGGGCTGTGCAGGAAGAAGAAGGGCAGGCTTAGAAGCGTCAGTAGAGGGAGCGTCGGCCACCAGCCCGGCAAGGCCCGTGCCGGTAGGAACAGGCCGGTCAGCGCATAGCCGGCGCCCACGCCGAGGATGGTCCACGGCAGGTAGCTCGTCAGCAGGGCGAGGAGCAGGTCGCGGGAGTTCGTCCAGGGCTCGGCGCCATCGACTGCGGGGTCGCTCACGGCCTCGCCTCCCGGCTGGCTTGCCTATGGGTCGACGTGGTGTTTTCCCGTCCAGCGGGCGCACCACCTGCCTCCACGGAACCGATGCCACACCGTGCCGGAGCCACGCCTGACGAGCGAGCTGTTCCTCATCCCCCTCGATGGGCGATACCTGGTCTACGCGCCCCTTCGGCAGGCGGCGTTCGTCGGCAATGCGGCCCTCGCGCGGCTGGTAGGCGACCTGAACGAAGGGCGTGTCGGCGTGGCCGACCCGACGGTCGCGTCCCTCGTTGGCTTCCTCCGCCGGCTCGAGATGGCCGATGCCGGGCACGAGACTCGCCCCCTCATCCGCGCGAGGGGGCCCGTCAGGCCCACAACGGTGACGCTGTTCGTGACCACGGCCTGCAATCTCCGCTGCGTGTACTGCTATGCACGGGCTGGCGAGAGGCCGGCTCACGCCATGTCGGCTGAGGTTGCCCGCCATGGCATCGACTTCGTGGTCGCCAACGCCCTTGAGCTGGGGCGTCGCGAGGTCGAAGTGGCGTACCATGGCGGCGGCGAGCCGACGACGAACTGGGACACGCTCGTCCGGTCCCATGAGTACGCGCGACGCCGGGCGGAAGCCTGCGGGCTGACGCTGCGAACGATGATGGCGACAAACGGTGTCTTGAGCGAGGCCCAGGTGGACTGGGTCACCCGGCACATCACGGAGGCTTGTCTGTCGTTCGACGGCCTGCCTCAGGCACAGGACGCGAACCGCCCCACCACCGACGGGCACGGATCGTCGGGACCCGTCTTGGCGACCCTCCGGCGGCTCGACGAAGCGCGGTTCGCGTACAGCCTGCGGCTGACGGTCACCCACGAGACGATCCCTCTGCTTCCGGCAGCCGTCGACTACATCTGTCGGAGCTTCCGGCCGGCGACCATCCACGTCGAGCCGGCCTACCCGATGGGCCGGGGTGAAGCGTGGCCGTCCGCCGAGACGGCGGCCTTCGTCGAGGCGTTCCGCCTCGCCCAGCGGGAGGCGTGGGCCCACCACCAGGAGCTCCGGTTCTCGCCGGTGCGTGTGGGGTACCTCTCCAACCACTTCTGCGGGGTGACACAGGACAACTTCTGCTTGCTGGCCGACGACCGCGTATCGAGCTGCTTCGAGGCCTTCTCGACGGATCAGGAACCTGCCCACCGCTTCATCTACGGCGCCTACGATCCCGCGACCCGAGGGTACGGGTTCGACCCAGCAAGGACCGAGCAGTTGAGGCGCCAGACGGTGGACCGGCTTGAGTCCTGCCGTCGGTGCTTCGCTCGCTGGACTTGCGCCGGGGATTGCCTCTATCGACGGTGGGCGACCATGGGCGAGCCGGATGGCGAGGGCGCGCCGAGCCGTTGCCGCCTGACCCGCGAGTTGACGCGCGACCAAGTCCTCCGGAGGGTCGCCCTCTCAGGGGGCCTCTCCTGGCACGAGCGCCGAACGGACCCGGCCGTCCGCAGTGGGTCGCACGCCCTCGCCGGGCTGCCCCAGCCGAGACCAGCCCTACCCCGCGTCAGCGACGCAGCCCAGCCAGTGCCGTGCGTCCACCCGGTCGGGAATCCCGCTCACCCGGCCCCGAGCCGGGAGGGCGTGCCGATCACGGAGATGCGAGCGCGCATGGAGGGGCGGAGCCGTTGATCGGTCAGCGGCGGTTCTCAGCCCGGGGGCCATGCTCGGCATTCAGGGGAGATTGTAGCAGACGAGCTTCCCTTGCTCCTTCCCCAGCGTCGTGGGGGTGAGCGTGCCGGGCTGTCGGTTCCCGGCCTTGACGTGGAACACCGGGATGCCGCGCTCGACGGCGTGGCGGCAGACTTCGCCCGTGCCGCCGCGACCCAGGGCCGGCGCCCCGTCGTACACCGCGACCATCAGGTCGCAGTTGCCCGCTACGAAGTGGCTGGCCTCCTCGTACGCGTGGCTGGTCGTTCGGGCGGGCGGCATCGCGATGACCTCGGTCGCGCGACAGAGCAGGTACTCGAACTCACTCTGCAGCTTGCCCTTCGTGCGCTCGTCGTTGGCCTCGAACCGCGCCTTGTACTGCTCCTCGGGCATGGGGAGCACGGCGATCAGCCGCGTCCCCTCCCCCTTGATCTCCCGGATCGCGTCTGCCACGAGCTGGTCGGCGCCCTGATCGAGCTGAGAGAAGATGCTGATGAGACTTCCGGGGAACAACCGGTCGATCTTCCCCATCGCTTGCTTGACGCCGTGCCGGATCTTGTCGGTGTCCATGAGGATGCGGTGCCCCGTGATACCGATCTTCAGGATGGGCCGCCCCCCGAGTCGGGTGAGCTCCATGAAGTCGGCCGGGTCCACATGGAGCGACAGCTGCCGTTCCGTAGGCAGCGAGGAGAGCCCGAACTCCGACTTGCCCCGCAGCTCGCTCAGTCGGATGAGGGCCTCCAGGGACCGCGCCCCGTGCTTGTAGCGGCCCACCTTGAGGAAGGCGTGGAGGACGCTGTCCTCCACCCGCACGCCGTCCCTGCCGACCAGGTGCCCCGCGAAACGCTTCATGAGACCGTGGAACAGGAAGGCTCGGCGGACCATGTAGTAGCGATCCCTGACCGAGTCGGGCGCCGGGTTGGGGCCGGAGACGTTGATATACCCGCGCAAGCGACTGACGAAATCGGGGAGCTTCACCGCCTTCGCGCCCCCAACGTCCGCTCCGCCACAGGACTCCGCCATCCGGAACTCATCGAAGCTCGCGTAGACCCCGCCGGCGAAGACGTGTACGCCTGCGCCAATGGGGTGGTCCCCGCCCATCTCCCGGAACCTGCCGTCCTGCATCGGCGCCAGGAAGTACGGCAGCCACCCCAGAGGCTGTCCGTCGAGTCGCGTGTCGAACTCGTCCCAGAACGCCAGCGGCATCTGGCCCGCCAGCACCGTGTCACGGATCTGATGGAAGGCCGTGGCGAGTTCGTCAGGAGATCGGAACTGGGTCAGGTTGAAGGTCATGGCCTGGAAGCGCGCGCTCTTCTCGCTCTCGGCGATCTGGTTGACGGCGAACGACTTGCCTGAGCCGGGCGGACCGAAGACGGCGATGCACAGCGGCTGGGCGCGCTCGCCCGAGGCCAGGTACTCGCGGACGGTGTTCCGGACGCTCCGGACACCCTCGATCTCGAAGCGGTCGCCGCTTCGCCAGTGCCCGACCGTCTCAACCGGCACGTCGGTCAGCGCCTCGTCGGGCCCGGAGGTCGCGATCTCCTTGGCTTTGTCGAACAGCCGGTTGACCTCGCTGAGGGTCCGGCGCGGCAGGACTTGGCTCAGGATGGTGAACCCCGGCTTCAGATCGCCGAGGGCGCCCGAGATCACGGCGAGGCGCTGCCACTCCTCGGATCGTGCGCCATCCGCGAGGACGGGCACCAGTCTCTGGAAGGGGAACTCTGGAACTGCGGCGTCCGTGCGATCAGGCACCACGAAGCCGCTCCGGTGGAGCTCACGAGCGGCCACCAGCCCCGTGCGCACTGCCTCGCCCCAGGAGGGCTGCTCCGGCTGCGCCAGACAGGCCTTGGTGAGCGCGGCGACCATGCACGTCTTGTGGCCCAGCACGTCTCCCTGGTGTTGGCCCACCCAGTCGCGCTCCTGGCCCGAGCGGTCGAAGCAGAGGAGGCACTCACTGGGCGACCTCTGCACGACAACCGCGCCGCTCAGGTCGACCGTGACGACCACCCGAGCGAACCGCAGCCCTCGGCGGCGGTCGCCGAATGGCGTGGCCCCACTCAGCACCGCATCGACGACGCCCTCGAACGTCCTCTCCCACGACAGGGGCGGCCCGATCCGGACGTCACAGCGGCGCAGATTGCCCACCGACACGACGACGGTGGTTCGGTCCGCGAGCCCCAGTCGGCAGAGTCGGTCGAGCACGGGGAGCCTGGCCGACCGGTCGCTGAAGCCGGCAAGCTTCACGATGACGTGCTGCACACCCGCGGGTGCCGCCTGGGGCTGAAGAACCGGCGGCCATGTGTGGGGCTGGTGTCGGAATCCGTTGGGGACACCTGCATCGTCGATGACGAGACACTCGGGTGTGCCCTCCCACGGGATGGCACCATAGGCGAACCGACCTGGCAGGTTGGCCGGCGAGTCCGCGATGCGGTAGCCGGTGCGGGACTCGTCGATCGGCTTCCAGACGGTCAGAGCGCTCCGGATCGTCCCGGCGATGGGGCTCGCCAGGTGCACGTCATTGTCGAGCCGGACTCCCTGCACGGCAACGTGGGCGCCGCGACACAGCTCCTCGACGAGCCGAGTGACCAGCGCCGCCCCGCCCGCGCTGGGGGCAACGGCACGCCTGGCCTCGCGCCAGAACTGCTCCCCGGTGCGTTGGGATTCGTCAGGTTTGATGATGATCCAGTCGACAGTCGGGTCACCGCAGATCTGGACGAGACGCCTTCGGGATGGCGGCACGCTGCGGCCTCCTCTCATGGGGTCCTGCGTGGCTCCGGCAGGGCGTCGCCTGGGCCGGGTGGTCCTGGGGCGTGACGATTCCCACAGCAACGCCCGTCCGCAATTCGCCGGCGCAGGCTGCGGAACCTGCGCGCAGGCGCACCGGCTCGGTGCGGCCGGAACGAGCTGAGCTCAGGGGGACCAGCCTTCCCCTCCGGCAGGGAAGTGCTGCGGGCGCCGGGAAGCACAAGCCGGCCCCAGGGAGGGAACGCCATGCCGCCGACCGGTCACACCGTGCGCGTGTTTATCTCATAAACCTTCAGGGACATGCAGGCGGAGCGGGATCACCTGGTCCGGTTAGTATTCCCCGAGTTGGAGCAACGGTGCCTGGCGCGGGGGGGTTCGTTCGTCGCGGTCGACCTCCGGTGGGGGGTGACTGAGGAGGAGGCGGAGAACGGGCAGGCTCTTGGCATCTGCCTGGAGGAGATCGAGCAGTGCCGGCCCTTCTTCGTGTGTCTGCTCGGGGAGCGGTACGGCTGGAAGCCCCTCCCACCCACGGTGGGACAGGAGTCCGCGGCGGGGCTCGACCCCGGCACCGACGAGGGCCGGCTGTTCCGGGGGCCTACCGCGAGAACGCGGCCTTCGCGGAGTTCGTCCTCCGTCCCGACGCGACCCTCACGGAGCTGTGGGGCGAGGCGCGCGAGACGAACCAGGGGCGACTGCTTCGGAAGCTCGAGGAGATCGGCGTGCCGGGCGTGGGGATGTCGATCACGGGCGCTCGGCAGGAACTCGTGTCCGGGCATCGGGCAGCCGACGGTGACGCTTGGGCTAGAGGCGTGGGAGAACGGGCGGCATGAGGTGGGGTGGCCCGAGACTGAAGGCGCTGCTTCCAGGAAGACTGGGACGCCGCAGGTGGAGATGGAGGCGGGTGGGCATTGGCCATCGCCGCCACAATCAGGAAACCTGCCTGGAAGCCCCCTCCCAGAGCGCCCTGTACTGCCAATGGGTCCTCGGCAGAACCTCTCCTCCCGCCGAGATCATCACGACGCCGTCAGAGGCGAGCCGATCTGGAACTCCGGTAGCGAGGCGAGCAACACCGTCCGCCAGTTCCCACCGTAGGGCAACCGGGAATGGAAGCTCTCCTCGGTCAGCCGAAACTGCACCCCTGAGTACATCCCAGACGCCAGTGCCACACTGCCGGGCGGGGAGCGGCCGGGTTCCCATTCCCCGTAGACACCCACTGTGACCGTGCGGTTCTTGCCCGAGTAGGCCCAACCGTCGCTCGTCGCCACGACCGTGTAGGTCCGCACCGGGCCATCATTGGCCGTGCGGGAGCGCTGGCTGGTCTTCCAGGTCACGTGATAGCTGTTGGTCACGGTGGACGACTGATACGCGCTACCGTCCCGGTTTGTGACGGCGAAGTCGAAGTAGAGGTACCCCTTCACCAGATGCCCGTTGTGCGCCCCGGAGGCCACATCACCGTCGGTCAGGGACCGGCTATCGGTGTCGCACCACCAGCGCCCGCTCGATCCCAACTGGTAGTTGACGAAGTCAGCGCCCTGGGGCTGATTGGACCAGGGCTGAGAGGGCCCCTCCAGCTTCATCTGGTAGCAGAAGTTGGGCTTCAGGCTCCGCTGCGGAGCAGAGATCCCAAACCGAAGGGGCGTCTCTTGAGTCGTGTAAGAGAGGAGAACGGCGTCGGTGTACTGGAACTTGCTGCGGAACGACGTGGTGTAGAGGTAGTCGGCGATATCCCGCCAGCGTGGTGTCTGGCTCGCATTGTCCGAGAACGGACTGAGGTAGATGCTCTGCGACGACAGCGACCTTTCTGGTGTGAGGCTACCCCCGCACCCCGCCAAGAGGGCAGCCATCGTCAGCAGCGATGCACCTATAGCCAAGGTCCACAGTGGAGAACGCATTCGCTCGTCCCTCCTGGTGGCGTGCGGAGCTCGCCAGAGCGTGTGCCGGCCGCGGTGGGAAGTGGCAGCGGTCCTCTCGAGTTCGCCAGCCATGTGACCCTCACCTCCTAAGGGCTGAGCTTCTCCTCGTCGAGCACGGCTCTGAGCATCCAGAGATCCTGGTAGCCCATGATCCGTCGGAAGCTCTTCCCGGTCTGCAGGAGGGTCGCTGCAGCCCACCGGAGGACCATCTCGCCATTCTGCCAGTGAGTGCCCCGACGGGTGCGCGGACGCACTCCCGAGGTTGGGCTCTCCACGATGTTGGTGGTCGCCAGGCAACGCCGAAGGTTGATCGACAAGGTCAGACGGTTGACGGTCGAGGTCTCCTCCAGGCCTTCCAGCAAGCTGGCCGCGGCGGAAGGGTACTCGCGCTCCAGCCAGGACAGCTGCTGCTTCAGTTTCGCCATCCCCTCCTCGGCCGGAAGACGGTACGACGCCTCCATCACCGCCTTCGCCTGATCCCGCAGCTCCTGGGGCAGATGGCCGGTCACGCGCTCGACCTTGTGGTTGCGACAGCGCTGCACCGGGGAGTGGACATCCGCGCGGCACTGCTCGCGGGCGGCCCTGCACAGGCGAGCGCCGAAGGGTGAGGGCCACCGGAGCCGGCCTACTCCAGCGTCAGCTCGCCCAGTCGGCCTGTGTCCTGGAAGCTGGCCTTGAAGTTCGGGCTCCAGGCGAGGAGGTCGCGGGCACTGGGGCTCGCGCGGTAGAAGCTCGCGTAGAGGGTCGTCCCTGGTTCCACGCCACCAGGCAGGAGCGTACCGAGCGGGAAGGCGAAGCGCACCATCCAACGGTCGCCGGCGGACGTGTCGGAGGCCACTTGCACTCCATCCGTCCAGGCGCCCCCCTCCTCGCCATGCCGCAACGCGAAGTGCTTGCCGTTTGGTGCGACGCCGATCTGCCGAGACGACGCGTTGCGCTCCCGCGCGAAGAACACCTCCCAGTCATCGCCATCCCATATCGCGCCCGTGCTGACGAGCTTGGCCGCATCAAGCTGCTCGGATAGCTCGACGTAGAGGTACCGGCCGTCGTGCGCGAGGCGCCCCTCGACCCTACGGTCGGTCTGGTCGCCCTGACAGGTGCGCCAGCCACCGAGGGGCGCGGCCTTCGACCAGTCGACCCTCGCCAGGTCCCCGTCCGCCGCCCCCACCTTCGGCACCGCGACCTTGGGTGGCGCGCCGGCTCGAGCCGTGAGCCGCTCCTCATGCTGCTTCCGCCCCTCGACCAGGTAGTCGTAGATACCCTCCTTGAACAGCTCCACGCGCTGCTTCTCGAGGTCGGTCCTTGCCGCGTTCCGGGCTTCGGTCATCAGGCGGTCAAACGTCGCCATGCGCTCGTCCGTCAGCAGCGACCCGTACACGAGCTGCTCCGTCTGGTGCTGGTGAGCGGGCGACTTCTGGATCTCGACGGGGTAATCCTTGGGGTTCGAGTACGTGTCTTCCATCTTCAGGTACAGCTCGCGCATGGGCCTGGCCGCGGCGCCGTAGAAACGCGTGAAGAACCCGTCGATGAGCGCGTTGCCGTCGAGCGTGGGATCGTCCGCCAGCTTCAGGGTCACGTACATGTCCGGGACGTCGATGAGGTGAGTCTGGTCGAACTCGCACGAGTGCTCCATGAAGATGCCGCGGATGCCCGCCTTGTGGTAGAGCTTCATCTGCCGAACGGCGGTATGGGCGAAGTAGCTAGGGAAGACGTGATACCCGTCGTACTTCGCCTGCAGCGCGGGGAAGCAGTAGTAGAGCCAGAGGTAGAGCGGTCGGTCCTTCTCGGACTGCACCCAGCCGTTGAACACCTTCAGGTCGTTCCGCTCCATCGACGGACACCACCAGTTCCGCGTGTGCAGGCACATCTGGATCACGACGTTCGGCTCCACCGGGAGGTCGGGGTGGTAGGCGTAGTCGGAGTACGCGAGCGCGCCGATCCACTTGTCGGGATGGGTCTTCCGCACTTCGCGGGCGACCTCATTGACGAAGTGGAAGATGTAGTTGCTGGCCTTCCCGTTTGAGAACTGCGGGTTCGTCATCTCCGCCTGGTTCAGCTCCGCCTGGCAGCGAGGGCACTTGCACCAGCTCATGTTGTCCATCGGTACCAGGCCGAAGACATCCCCCAATGCCGTGGCGCCGGGCTGAGCGCCCTTGCCCTCGAAGTAGTCGTTGGCATCCTGGATGACCTGCCGGATGAACTCCGGGTTCGTGTAGCACATCTGCGGCGGCTGGCCCTCGTACCCCTGGGCGAACCAGTCCGGGTGGTCCTTCAGGAAGCGGTCGTAGTAGCCGTAGAACGAGTGACACACCCAGAACGCCTGCCCGCCGATCCTCATGCGCAGCTTCCACAGCGTCACGTCGGTGTTCGAGAGGCGATCCGCCGCCGTGGGCATGTAGAAGGCGGTTGGCGTGATCCAGCGGTGGATCATGCTGGGCGCGCGGCGGATGTCCCGCCCGGCAACCGCCAGCGTCTTCGTCGCCGAGTAGCAGGTGCCGAGGTCGGTCGGCACATACCAACGCACCCCGCAGAAGCGCTCCAGGAAGTCGTAGGTTGCGTCGAGGGTCCCCTTCCCATCGAACCAGTCCGGCGGTTGGCTGAGCACTTGCGGGTGGCCGCTGCTGTCCCTGGGTGTGCCACGCCCCTCATCGAGGTGCAGCAGGAGCCCCGTGCTCGCATCCGTCTCGTACGGCCCGCCGGCGGCATCGACCTCCGGCCTGCGAACGACGCTCGACATGCGGACCTCGTCGATCAGGCCGGCGAAGGGGTTGCCGACGTTCGTCCCGCCAATGCCCCCGATGTTGAGCACCGCGCCCTGGCAGGTCGTCAGCAGGTACTTCGCCGTGCCCTGGCTCACGCCGTCGACGAACAGCTCCATCTTCCCGGAGGTGATGTCATGGGTCGCCAGGATGTGGTGCCAGCCCTCGGTCAGCTCCTGCGAGCTGACGTTGCTGCCCGTCTGCCCATCGTAGATGGTGTAGCCGAGGGCGCTGGAGTTCGGCCAGCGGCGGATGATGTGGTAGGTCCACGGGTTCGACCCATCGAGGCGGAGGATGGTCGATTCGCCCGGCTGGGGCTTGGCGGGCAAGTAGGTCCAGCACTCCATGCTGCCCGCCTCATCGGTGAACCGGCAGTCCGCGACCGTGAACGCGTCGTCGACGCCATGGAAGCTGAGGGCCTTGCCGAGCTTGCCCGCGGCCCACTTCGGCCCGGCCTCCTCCCCCGAGCCGGCCCGCGGCTTGTCGCGCCCCATGAGGATGAGCGTATCCGGGAGGAACCGGATGAGGTACTCCTGGGCGGGGAAGTCGCGGCTCCGGAGGCCGAGCTTCCTCGTCGCCTCGCTCTCGCCGATGAGGACGCGCGGCCCGGCGACCTTCTCCCCATCGGTCGCGATCGGCAGCAGCGCGCCCGTGATCTTGCGGATGTGCTCCTGCAGTTCCCCGGCCGCGAACTCGGCCGCGCGGGTGGGCTCGGCCGCCAGCACGATGGTCGCCGTCGGCTTGCCCTCGCGGGCCAGGACGAACCTGCCGGCCGCGGCTGCGCTCGCGGGGGCCAGACCAGCGACCAGGACCCATGTCAGCATGATGAGCCTCATCTCGCTCCTCCAGGGGTGCCGTGCTGCTCCCGCTCCTTCTCTCCGGGAGGTGCCTGGCCCTCCGCTGACGAATTGCCACGCCGCACGACGGGTGAAGAGGTGCTACCGTGAAGCTGAAGAGCGTGGCCGTCTTCGGTGGGGCGGGGAAGGTCGGGCGGCGAGTGGTGCCGTACCTGCTCGAGCGCGGCCTGAGGGTGCGGGCGCTCGTGCACCAGACGCCGGTGGAGGGCGATGGCGTCGAGGCGGTCCACGGCAGCATCACCGACGCGCGGACGGTGCGCGAGGTCGTCAAGGGCACCGACGCCGTGGTGCAGCTCGCGACCACGAAGGAAGACCCCGAGACGTTCTTCGATGTCAGCGTGCGCGGAACGCTCAACATCCTGGAAGCCTGCCGGTTCGAGGGCACCCGGCAGTTCCTCCTCCTCGGGGGGGACGCGTCTTTCGGCATCTGGTTCTATCCCCAGCCGATCCCCATCGACGAGAACCACCCTCTCATGGCCTACCCAGGCTACTACGCCTTCACCAAGGTCATGGAAGAGGTCATGACCCAGCAGTACTCCTACCAGTACGGCCTGCCCTTCTCCATCCTGCGCTCCTCGTGGATCTTCGAGAAGGATGACCTACTGAACCACTTCTCGCTGCTGAAGAACGTGAACCCGGCCGAGCCGGGACACGGGTTCGGCGAGCAGCCGGAGCAGGTCATGGCGCTCGTCCGCGCCGGTGAGGAGCGCATCCCGATCCTGACCAACGAGCACGGCGTCCCCTACAGCCGGCACATCGTGCACATGGAGGACGTCGTGCAGGCCTTTGGGAAGATCCTCGGCAACCCGGCGGCCATCGGCGAGTCGTTCAACATCGCCGCGCCGGCCGAGTTCAATTACTGCCCCATCGCGCACCACCTCTCCCACCGAAGGGCCATTCCGGTCATCGAGCTTACTTGCCGTGGCTACCATTCGTTCTCCATCAACATCACCAAGGCCCGCACGATGCTAGGCTACGACCCGCGGTACGACGTCATCAAAATGGCGGATAGCGCGCACGAGTACCGGGAACTGGAGCGCGCGCGTAGGTGCGCCAAGGAGGGCTACTGATGCGCAAGTTTCACCACATGGGTCTACCGACCGATGACCCACAACCGTGCGAGGTGTACGTGCCGGAGACCAAGGTGCACGTGACCGACCCCCTCACGCACAAGTACAAGGTCGAGTACCTCCGCTACGAGCCTGACACGCCGGTGGTCGGGCCGGTGCGAGAGCTGCCGCACATCGCCTTCGAGACGGATGACCTGCAGCGGGACATCGAGGGCGAGGACGTCATCCTTGGCCCGTTCAACCCGTACGAGGGCCTCACCGTCGTGTTCATCCGCAAGGACGGCGCCGTGTTCGAGTTCATGCAGTTCGCGCAGCCATAGCGACCATTGGCGGGAGCGCGGGCATCCTGCCCGCATCAGGCGAGTCACCGGTCGGATGCGGGCAGGATGCCCGCGCTCCCGCCAACAGCAGGTTTGGGGGGACTCCCATGTCCATCGCAGGTAAGGTCATCATCGTCACCGGGGGCACGTCAGGCATTGGCGAGGGGTGCAGTCGGTACTTCGCCGAGCAGGGGGCGAAGGTTGTGATGGCCTCCAACCAACCGCAGCGGGGGCGGGAACTCGAGGAGGATCTGCGCGGCAGGGGGCTGGAGGCCCGCTTCGTCGAGCTCGATGTCGCCAGCGAGGAGAGCGTGAAGGCGCTCGTCGAGCGCGCGGTCGCGCTCTACGGACGGATCGACGCCTTGCACAGCAACGCAGGCGTGTGGCGGCAGGGCAAGGTGACCGAGTTCACGCTCGATGACTGGAACGCGGTCATGGGCGTGAACGTGATGGGGAACCTGTGGCTTGCGAAGCACGTGATCCCCGTGATGGAGCGGCAGGGGAGGGGCGTCATCGTCATCACCACCTCCGTCGCCGCCTTCGTCGGCTTCCCCGCACATGCGCTCTACTGCGCTTCTAAGGGCGCCCTCGAGGCGCTCATCCGCCCCATGGCCACGGATCATGCGGGCGTGGTGCGCGTGGTCGGCGTGTGTCCCGGCACGATCGACACGCCGATGCTCGCCGCGAGTGCCGCCGGCTGGACCCAGCCCCTGGAGGAGCTGTATGCCGACGTTGCGACGAGGATTCCCGTTCGGCGCCTCGGCCAACCGCTGGATGTGGCGAAAGCGGCCGCGTTCCTCATCAGCGACGATGCCGAGTACATCGACGCGGTCTCTCTGGTGCTCGACGGAGGGACGTTGGCCCTGCCGCCGTGGTGAGGGTAAGGTCCACCACAAAGACACAAAGACACGAAGAATGGCTCTGGGAGACGCTTTAGTTTTATTGAGTTTGACCTAAGTTTTCTTGACATCCGGCCGCGGGTGTAGTACGGTGCATGCGTGGAGACACCGCGGCCCGGACACCCGCTTACTCGGCTCCCCACTGAGGACCTTGACTTCATCCTCCGCTTCGTGTTGGTGTCCGGCTCGCTGAAGGACTTGGGCAGCGAGTACGGGGTGAGCTACCCGACCATCCGGGCCCGGCTCGATCGGCTGATCGAGCGCGTGCGGCAGCTCATCGAGGGGCAGGAGCCCGACCCGTTCCTCAACCAGCTCGCCGACCTGGTCGGGAATGGCGAGGTGACGCTGTCGGCCGCACGGCGGCTGCGGCAGACGTACCTCGAGCGCATCGGCAGACTCAAGGGGGAACAGTGAGATGAGTCAACCGTGGTTTGACCCGCAGCAGTTCGGCATGTACTTCGGGGCGATCGGGGGCGGCGTCGGGGGAAGCCTGGCCGGGATCCTCGGGGCGGTCACCGGCGTCTTGGCTCCGCGCGGTCGCGGGAAGGTGCCGGTCATCGCGGCATGGGTGCTCTTCGTGCTGGTCGGGACGGCGTCGCTGGCGGCGGGCGTGGTCGCCCTTGCGAGCAGGCAGCCCTACGGCATCTGGTACCCCCTGCTCCTGGTCGGTGTGATCCTCGAGAGCGTCTGCACTACGTTGCTGTTCGCCGTCGTCCTGCCGGCCTACCGGATGGCCGAGGCTCGGAAGCTGGCGGCGGAGGAGATCCGCAGCGGACCGGGCATGCCCCCCGCGATCCGTCCCGAGTGAGGCCTTCATGCGCCGGCCAGCGCGAGCACCGCCGGTCGCCCGGAAGCTCGCGCCTCGATGTGGACCTCGATGAGGTTGAGCTGGCCGTCGGCGAGGTAGCCGCGGCGCTCGCTCACCTCGACTCGCACCCGGGGCTCCGCCGCCCCGGCCTCCAGCGCGCTGTGAGTGGCGAGAGCGGCCAGCGCATCGCGCGCCGTCTCGACGGCGTCCTCCAGAGTTTCGAACTCCCGTCGGCCGTCACGCCAGTGGAAGACGTAGTTAGCGATCTCCCCCGGTCGCACGACACCCTCTGCCCGCACAACCACCTCCCCCGCCACCGCGCCGATGGCGTTGGCCACCTCCGCATGGGGCGGGATGATGACCCGCGCGTTCAGCCGACGACCGACCTCCGGGAAGAAGGCCTTCACGGGAGCCCCGATGGCGATGACGGGGCGGTCGTACTCCAGGCTGACCGACACCGCGCCGAGCTTCCGCCGTCCCAGGGCGGCATCGATCAGCGCGGCAGGCGGACGGCCATCCGACCCGGCGACCGACTCCCCCAGCTCCCGTCGGAGCGCCTCCAGGCACAGCCGGCGGGTGAACTCCGACAGGATGCGCTCGGCAAGCTCCTCGGGCGGCGCGCCGTAGACCGCGGCGAAGAACTCGAGCGCGTGCCGCGCCACAGGCACGCTCCACGCGGTGAACTCCCCCGTGGCATGCAGCACATCGGTCGGCGTCAGCCCCGCCCGCTGCACGTACCCCAGCCGTTCGAGCTGCTCGGTGCGGAGCAGGATGGGTGAGACCAGGCCTAGCCGACGTGCGAGGGCGGTGCGCCCGAACGGGCCCTCCGCGAGCGCGGCCAGGATCTCCTGGTCGCCCTCCCCCAGCTCGACCCCGACAGCCGGACGTCCCGCCGTGAGGAAGTCCAGCGGCGCCGCCGAGCTGCGATCCACGAGGTCCCCGGCGCGGAGACCCAGGACCTGCGCCTCGACACGCGGATCAACGTGGGCCAGGTAGCACAGCGGGATCACGCGGCGAGGCCCGATGAGCAGCCTCCGGTCCACCGAGAACCGCACGTGGCTGTCGCCGCCGAGGCCCACGGTCTGGATGTCCGCCGCCGCCACACTCGTCTGCCAGCCGGCGACGTTCGCCCCCTCCTCCGAGATGCGCACCAGTCCGTCCTCGACCAGCGCTGTGTCGGTCGTCGTCCCCCCTACATCCATCACCAGCGCGTTCGTCTCGCCGGTGAGGTAGCGGGCGCCGGCTACGCTGGCCGCCGGGCCGGAGAGCACCGTCTCCACCGGGCGCTCCCGCGCGAGGGCTTCGGTGATGAGCGAGCCGTCGCCCTTCACCACCATGAGCGGCGCTACCACGCCGTGTCGCCGCAGGACCTGCCGTGCCGCGTCCAGCAGCGCCCGGATGATCGGCAGCAACCGCGCGTTGAGGATCGCCGTGTTCGCCCGGTTGAGGTAGTTGAAGCGCGACGAGAGCTCGTGCCCGCAGATGATGGGCAGGCTGCACCGCGAGGCGATCAGCTCCCGCACCGCCGTCTCGTGCTCGGGGTTCCGCACGCTCGCGTAGCCCGAGACGGCGAACGCCTCGGCGCCGGAAGCCAGCAGTCCATCGATGGCGGCGAGACACTCGTCGCGGTCAAGCGGCGCCACCTCTCGCCCGCCGATCTCCATGCGCGCGCTCAGCACTCGCTGGGGCCGCCACGCGATCCGCGAATCGGGCTTGCCGTCCGGGGTCATGAGGATCGCCCCCGGCAGCCCGCCCTTGTCCTCCGCAATGGCGTTGGTCGCGAGCGTGGTCGAGACGGCCACCATCCGGATGCGGTCGGGCGCGCCGAGCCTCACCCGCGAGAGCGCCTCGTCGATGCCGATCAGCAGGTCGTGGTGTGTCGTCGGCGCCTTCGCCTTCGCCACCACCTCGCCCGTGCCCAGGTCCAGCAGAACGCAATCGGTGAACGTGCCGCCGGCATCGATGCCGAGAGCGAGCGTGCCGGCGGGGGCACCGCTGACGTCCCCTGGGAGCGCCGGTGTCCTCGCCGGCTGCTGTGGCGAGGGGTCTTGCCGCTCGTGCGGCAGGATTCGCCCGAGCACCTGCTCGTCGCCCGTCGAGACGGAGCGCTCGCCGGGACGAAGAACGAGGACATCGGGCCGGTCCCATTCGCCCCCCAGCAGCGCGCGGAGGAGGTCCGTGCGCCCGGTCAGCGGCTCGTACCGCCAGCCGAACTCCGCCGCCATGTCGCGCGCATAGGCCTCGTAGGTCCCGCGGCGCGGAAGCCCGGTGTCGATGAACGCCGCCCGCGTGTAGTTCCGCTTCCAACTGTCGTGGAACTCGACGATGGCCCGAGCGTTGGCGGCGCCGTACTTCTCTGCCCACTGCTGGTAGCGCGGATCGCGCTCGAGGTGGTCGGTCGTGCGCAGTCGCTCTGAGGGGGCGCGGCCAAGCGGCGCAATCTTGTGCTCGTACCAGCCGGCGGTGATGTAGAAGGTGCCGGGATGCCGCTCGAACTGCCTCCGGTACTCCGCCCGCGACCCCAGGAAGAGCGTGAGGCAATCGTGCACGCGCGGGATGACGACCGGCGCCTCGCGCGCCACGAGGCCCGCCGTGCCCCGGCCACAGAGCCCATAGACCAAGACGACCGCGTCGGCATCCGTCGCCGCGTCGATGGCCTCTTGCGCCGACCGGCGCAGCTCGTCCGGTCGCTCATGGAGGCCGGCATCGAGGAGCGTCAGGTCGATCTCGTGGGGCGATTCCTGGATCAGCACACGGAGTTCGGGCTCAAAGACGCCACAGGCAAGGGTCTTCAGTCTCACAGGTCAAGGATTCCCCTCTGGCTGGACTGCCGCAGGCGCGTGCCGCGCCTGCGGGAAGCCCTTCGTCACCCGGGCGAGCAGCTTCTGCGGATCGTTCTCCATCGCGTACACCTTCACTCGCCAGACCCGGTCCTTCACCGGCGCCTCAGCCGGGAGCCACTGCGGGTTGTTGTGCATGCAGTCGTGCCACGCCTGGCACATCAGCGGAGCGGAGTCGTTGGCGATGGCGGCGAGCCACTGGCGGTCCCGCGACACGGCGCCGATGACGGTCGTCGTGTAGCGGTCGGGGCTGTAGTCCGCCCACGAGGTCGGCCCCGCCTGCGGGACGTCCTGCCAGACCCCGACGTACATCTGCACCCAAGGCGGGTTGTTGTACTGGTCCTCGGGTGCGCGGCAAGGGATCCTGCGCCGCGTCGTCTGGTCGAGGAAGGTCAGGCCCTTCTCGGTGAAGATGAAGCACCGCTTGATGAACTCGGGGTACGGATCGGGCGCACTCGCGAAGCCCGGCGCGCGCCGAAGCTGCCAGCAGAGGTTCGGGGTCACGATGTCCGTCGGCAGCTCCCCCTCTGTCCCGTCCGCTCGCCGGACCCGCGCGGCGAACTCCACGGCGCCAGGCTCAGGGGTCACCGTCGTCACGAGCAGAATGTCGGGATGGTCGTTCAGCCGATGACGCAGTTCCAGCCGCCCGCCGTCGAGGGCACGCGCTTCCAGGAACTCCACGTTGCTCTCATAGCACCACGAGTCACACGTGAAGTCAGGGACGTTCGGAAACGAGGACGAGACGAGCGTCAGCTTGCCATCCTGCCAAACGCCGAGGGTGGGGAGCTTGTCCGGCGCTGGATTGGTCGCGGTGACGAGCATGCTGGGCGGCTCCCCCCGACCGACAGCGATCAGGTAGAGGGCAAGCAACGGAGCGGCGATGACCAACAGGACCCGCCGGCTGTGCGCGTTCCGACGCACCCCACTCACCCCTCCGCTGTAGCGTCCACGCCTCACTTGGCCCCGATGACCGCCACCGCCGCTTCCCACCCCTCCGCCCCGATCTCCACCCGCCGCCAGTCGTTCGCCGCCTTGTCGCCCTTGGTCATCGTGTAGAGGATGACCTGTGTGACGATCCCTCCGGCGGGGAGATCGAACGCCCGCTCCGTCGGCTCCGGCGGCGTGTCTTGCCAGAGCGTCTGGGCGATGACGGCGCCATTCGGCCCCATGAGATCAACGAAGTAGCGCGCCCCCTCGCTCCCACTGATCTCGACGACGAGCTGCGCGCCCTCGGGCAGCGGCAGCGGCTCCGGCAGGTCGTAAGCCCACCCGCACGAGGCTCCCGGCTTGCCGGCGATCGACATTCGCCAGACCTCGCCATGCCGGAGGAAGCTCTGGGTCGCCCCCTCCGAGCGGATGTTGTACCAGCCAGGCGCTTCGCCGCATTCGAGCCACAGCGTGTAGATGCGCTGCTTGGTCGCGTCGTCCGAACCCCGGTAGCCGACGATCGCCCGTGCGAGACCGTCGCAGAGCCTCGCCGCCGTCGTCACATACGACTGATCGGCCGCCGCTTGTGAGGCCTCCGGCAGCAGCGCGACGGCCTCCGCCGCGACCAGGGCGCGGCGAGTGTGGATGGCGGCTATGGCATCCAACCCGAGCTTGACGTGCGCCGTCTCGTAGCGCTCGCCCAGGCCCTCTGCGATCAGGCGCTCGTGCAGCTTACGGAGGTGCTCGGCGCGGGCATCGAGAGCGGCGACGTCATCGGGGATGTCACCGGGCTCAGGAGGCAGCGCGGCCCCGCTCGCCGCCGGCGCGGGCTTCGCCGGCTTCGCCCCACCGAGCATGATGGCGATGCGCGCTTCCTTCGGCGTCGCGTCGTAGGCCAGGAACACGGACTTCGAGTCGAAGGACTTCCACGGCCCCCCGTTGACCGTGACCGCCGTGATCGGGCCGGCACCGACCGTGGAGAGGTAGAGATTCTTCCCGCCGAAACGGATCGGGTCGAGCTGCTCCAACTCGGTGATGGTCGGCGGGATGTGCGGTACGAGGCGCACGCCGTCTGCGTCGTACAGGTACTCGAACAGCCCCCGGACGAACGCCGCCGGCGGACCGAACGCATCGTAGGTGAGGTTGACCGGCTCGTTCGGCTGGTAGACATCGCTCCCGAACTTGACCAGCGGGTTGTCCATGCGGAACCTGCGCGCGAAGGTAAGGAGTTGCATCATCGACTTGCGCGCATCCTCGTACTTGCCCAGGCGGTAGTAGCCCATGACCATGCGCGCCTCACACGTCGACCAGTTCCCGCCGTTCACCCACGTGCCGAAGCCCCACAGGCCCTGCGGCTGCTCGTACATGTCGTCGTACGAGGGGTAGTTCGGGATGATGAAGTCGCACGGGCGCAGGCCGGGAATGGAGGCGATCTTCTGGTAGATGCGCTCCGCCTGCGCGTCATCGACCACCCGGAAGCAGATCGCGTCATGGTTCGGCGAGGCCTCGAAGTACCCGTGCTTCTCTGCGCCGAAGACGCCGTGCTTCACGCCGTCGGGGTCGAGCGACCGGATGAGATACCCCTCATCGGTGGTCACGAGGGCCAGGCCCTTCTGCGCGAGGTCGCGACGCTGTGTGTAGAGGGCGACTTGCTCGGGACGGCCCGCCAGCTTCTCCAACTCGATCAGCCGGTTGAGCCCGGCGATGTACGTGACCGATAGCCCCGTGAGGTAGGCCTTGTCGTAGGTGCCGTCGGGGCGCGCCCAACCGGCGTAGCTCGGCGCCAGCAGATTACCGGCTGGTCCGGCGAGGAAGAGGTCCTTCTCCGGGTCGCGCCGTGACTCGATGAAGTTGGCCGAGCGCTCGAGCTTGGGCAGGTAGTGCTCAATGGCCTTCGGGTCCCGGCCGATGAGCAGCAGCTCCGACTGGAGCACCACCCCGGCCGCCGTGAACTCCATGCCCCAGTCGTGGATGTCGATGCGCCCGTCGCCCTGGCGGTAGTAGATCCACCCCGGCGAGGCCGCGTCGCACAAGCAGCCATCGGGCGCGACCCAGTTGTTGGCGCCCGCGCGCTCCCCATCGCCCATCTGGTCGAACCAGAGGTCCTGCGAGTTCTGCAGGAACGTGACGAAGGGCTCCTGGATGAACGGCAGCTCGCAGTAGCTCGTCCCGTAGCTGTTCTGGATCCACCATGCGCCCCACGTCGGCCCCTCGACCAGCCCGTTCCAGTTCGGCATGTAGAGCATCGGCATGCTCTGGAACTCTGGATCGGGCTCGAACATCCGGCGAGCGATGTCGAGAAGCTGCAGGTACTCCACATCGCCCGCGCCGCGATAGTGCTTGCCATCGAATCGGTTGGCCGCCGCCGCAGCGTGTGAGCTCGTCATGAGTATCACCCCAAGGAGTGGACCGAGAACCGTGGCCATGGCTTACCTCCGTGTGGCGCGTATCGCGGAAGCGGGTCCGGCTGCCCCCACACCGCGTCTACAGCTCCCGCCGGAACCGCGCTGCCCACTCGTGCTCCTGCGTCTCGAACCGCACCGGCACACTGAGGATACGCCCCTTCAGGCTGGGTTTCGAGGCGGCCGGCACGAATCCCTCCGGCACGTACACGAACACCTTCCCGCTCATCCCCGGCGCGCGGCGTGCGGTGCCGCTGAGCGTCAGCCCCTTCCCATCCCACTGCGCCAGGGGCAGCTCAACGCCGCCTTGGGTGAGGTGCATGTCGGTCGAGAGCACGAACGGGTGCGCCTCCCGGGGCACGATCCGCAGGACGCGCACCGAGGTCGCCGGCACGGCCAGACGCAGCGCGAGGTCCATTCGGTCGCTCACCGCAACCTCGCCCAGAAGCTCCTGCTCGAAGTAATCGTGCACGAGATACGTCCGCCCGGCCTCCAGGGCAAGGTGGCGCAGGTCGACCGCGATGCGCGCCGGAGCCTCGTCGAGGTTGAACAACCCGACCACATGCCACTTCCCCCACGTTGTCTCGACCGGGAGGTCCCACACCTGCGGGTAGCCATCCCGCTCGAAGAGGTCGAGGGGCCTCGCGGTGCGCCGGTAGGAGGGCAGGCACTGGGAGATCAGGGCCAGCCGCTCCTCGGGCAGATCGGGCAGGCGGTCACTGAGGAAGGCCGGCCCGCCGCCCAGTGCCACGAACGCCATGCGGGCGCGGGTCTCGTTCAGGTCGCCCTGGCCGACCTGGAGGTAGTCGGGGTCCGACCAGTGGAACTTGCCGCTCACGTGATAGCGGCAGGCGAACTCGTTGGCCCAGAGGCGCAGGTGCTCCCAGTTGGCCGCCGGGTTCCCCAGGTCGCGGTGCACCCAGGCGACATCGCACAGGCCCGCCGCCACGTTCAGCGGCGCGTTGCAGGCGTGGTAGGCCATGTCGGGGCCCATCCCCTGCCTGAAGGCGGCCATCGCCTTGCGGTACACCGGCGTGCCACGGGTGGTCGTGCGATCATGCGGCGGCACGCCCGTCTGCAGGAGGTTGCCCTGGAAGTCGTTCTTCGCATAGACGCAGCCATAGCTGCGTAGCGTCTCCCCCACCTTCCGGTACAGCTCCTCGCCCAGCGGATGGGTGGCGTCCAGCGTGAAGCACCGACCGTGCGGCTCCCAGAACCAGTGCGGGTCCGTCACGAGCGGCTTCCCCTCGGCGTCCTGCAGCAGGGCCTCGGGGTGCTCGGCGAAGAGCGGAGCGAACTCGGACACCTGCGATACGGCGACCCACAAGCCGAGGCTCAGGCCCATCTCTCCCAGCTGGTCGTGCAGCCAGTTCAGCCCGTGGGGGAAGCGGTCGTTCGGCACCCAGTGGCCCACAACGTCGCGGTACTCCCAGCCGTGGTCGAGCTGGATGTTCGTGCAGCCGAGCGTGGCGAAGCGGTCCTTCACGATGCGGGCGTTGGCCAGGACGATCTCCTCGGTGAGGGTCAGCCGGTACGCATACCATGAGTTCCAGCCCGACGGGCAGTGCTTCGGCGGCGACAGCTCGTTGACCGCCATCACCGTGTCGGCCCAGCGCTCCAGCGCTTCGTGACCCGAGGGGTACGCGCCGAAGCTCAGCACCTCCGACTCCAGCGACTCGCCCGGCTTCAGGACGACCCCCCCGGGGTAGCTGCACACCGCCTCCGCGCCCTGAGGCAAGCCTTGCTCGTCCGTGCGGATGGAGCTTGTCACGCTCGCCATGCGGAAGGTCACGAAGGAGAGCGAGCCACCCCAGTCCTGCTCGGGGTCGGCGATCACCAACGCCCCGTGTGCCGCGTGCTCCGCCGATGGCGCGGCCAGGCGCCGGGCGCCCGAGCCGGTCAGCCCGCCGCTATCCAGGAAGACGCGCAGCCGCTCTGCCCGCGCCAGGGCCAGCCCGCCCGAGTCGCGGCCGCGCAGCACGCCCAGCTCCGACACCGTCACCGGCTCATCGCTCTGGTTCGCGACCTCCAGCCAGACCAGCGCGAGCGGGAGATCGCGCTGGACCTGTACATGGTATCGCAGCTCGAGCCGCGTGCCCTCGTCACGCGCGGTGAAGAGCCGGTGCTCTGCCGGCCCGAGCCGTGGAGCGATTGCCGGAGCCTCGTCTTCGCTGGTGAACCGAGGCCAGGTGATTTCACCATCGCCCACTCGCGCGTACGGCGCGGCGGGCCCTACGATGCAAAGCCTCGCGGGGTCCCCGGCTGTGCCCAGGGTAACCGAGCCGGCATCGCGGTCAACGAGGCAGACGACGGCGGAGTTGCCGAGCTCGCGTTGAGTCAAGGGTCGGTCGACACCTGCCATGATGGCTTGCACTTCCTCCTGAGTGGCGGCGTGATCCAGGATCAGCACGTCGTCCATCAGCCCGCTGATCGCTCGCGCCAGGCGCCCATAGCCACAGCCGACGAGAATGGACGGAGGGTTCACCGGGAACGGCCCCGGGCCGGACAGCGACGCCGCCGGCTGGCCGTCGAGGAACAAGACCGCCTGCTGCTTCCCCACATCCCACGCCACCGCGATGTGCACCCACTCCCCGTCGCGCAGAGCGGCCGAGGAGAACATCGATCGCGTCTTGGCGCCGTCCTCCGTGTCCGGCCCGCCGAGCACGATGCGGAGCTGCCCGCCCGGGTCCGAGCGCTCCAGGTGGAACGCGTTGACGTTGCCGTCGCTCAGGCCGAGGATGTTGTCATACAGCCTGGCTCCCCAGCGTTCGGGCCGGAACCACAGACAGACCGTGCCCGCCCGCTGCCCCACGTTCGGCCCGGCCGGGAACTCGAGGTACGACCTCCCGTCCAGCGCCAGGGCCTGTCCGTACCTCCCCGGCGCGAGCTGCGGAGCACCGACCTGCCGGATCGGCGCCCGCCCACCCACCCCCACGTCCGCCACCGGCCAGCGGTCGAACGAAGCGTGGAAGAGGACACCCTCGACACCAGCCGACCGAGCCGGGGAACCCAGAACGAGCGAGGCGAGCAGCTCCATCATTCCAGGCAGTCCTCAGAGCCTATCCTGGCCAGAGAATCGCCGTTGCCGTTCCTGGGAGCGCCGGCGTCTCGCCGGCCTCGACGTTCGCGTCAACGACATGCCGGCGAGACGCCGGCGCTCCCAGCAACGGCATTCTGATCGTTTCTGAGTGCCGCCAAGCGGCATGACGACTGAGACCCCAACGTCCGCAGCCCTGGAGGGCCGCGCTACAGGTCTCGGGATAGACTCTTGGTCCGCACGTGCCCCTGCCGCAATCTGCTGATGGGCTCCACCATCTCCCGGCGCACCGCAGACAGCGCCGCGGCGTCGTGGGGCACCCGAAGTCCGGCGACCCGTCGGTGGGCCGCAGCACGCGTTCCTCCACGGAGTTCGCGCTCGCCGAGACCCTTTCCTGTTGCCGAAGCAGGCAGATCGCGCGGCGGGGCGAATCATCCCACCGGTGGACCGGCCCGCCAAGAGCCTATCCTGGAACCACTGGCGCAGCCCTCCAGGTTGTGTTCAACAAAGGCTCTGACGGGCGAGGACGCCCGTCCTACGCGAACGGCAGCGGCTTGAACGGGCAGGAATCCCCCTTCAGCGGCGCCGTGTTCGTCGCGTAGGTCGGGCTTCCAGCCCGACAATGCCTTTCCGAACACAACCTCCAGGGCTGCGGACGTTCCTGTTTCTGGGCAGCCTGTCAGGCCGTGGCGCAGGCATTCCTGCCTGCGGACGTTGACGGATGTCATGCCGTCGAAGGAGGCACCACCGTGAAGAAGGTCAGGTACGGCGTCATCGGTCTCGGATGGTTCGGGGAGAAGCACTGCGAGGCGCTGTCGGGGATTCCGAACGTGGAGCTGTACGCGCTCTGCACGCGGACGAAGTCGCGGCTGAGTGCCCTTGCCAAGGAGTTCGGTGTCAAGAAGACGTTCACCAGCTACCTGGAGATGCTCGCCGATCCCGAGCTCGAGGCGGTGAGCGTGGTCACGATGTGGGACCAGCACGTCGCCCCCACGTTGGCGGCGCTTAGAACCGGGAAGCACGTGTTCCTGGAGAAGCCGATGGCCTCGACCGTGCTCGGCTGCCAGCAGATCGTGAAGGCCGCCAACGCCGCGCGCGGGTACTTCATGGTCGGCCACATCTGCCGGTTCAACCCACGCTACGCGGCGGCGAAGGACGCCATCGCGGCCGGCAAGATCGGGAAGATCGTCTCCGCCTACGCCCGCCGGAACATCCCCACCTTCGTCGGCGCCACCGTGCTCGACAAGATAGGCCCCATCATCGGTGACGGCGTTCACGACACCGACCTCATCCTCTGGTACACCGGCGCGAAGGTCGTCAGCGCCTACGCCCAGACGGTGGACGTCCACCACCACAAGCACCCGGACCTCGGCTGGACGATGTACCGTCTCGACTCCGGCGCCACCGCCGTGCTCGAAAACGTGTGGATGCTGCCCGACAGCACCGCCTTCCAGATCGACGAGCGGATGGAGATCATCGGCACCGAGGGCTCGATCCACATCCACGAGGTGCACCCGAACTTCTCGGTCTGCTCGAAGGACGGCTGGAAGTCGCCGGACACGACCTACTGGCCGGAGCTCCACGGCATCCGCTCCGGCGCCCTCCGCGCCGAACTCGCCTACTTCGTCAACTGCGTCGCCGACGGCACCCCGCCCACCGTCATCACCCCCGAGGAATCGATGGCCGCCGTCGAGGCCTGCCTCGCCGCAGAGAAGTCAGCGGCGACGGGGAGGGTGGTGAAGGTGTAACCTTGTGCGGCGCGGTAGCAGCGCACTGAGGGGAGCCGGGTCCATGACCGAGGGGCAGCAACGCGAGTTGGTCGCACTGCTTCGGAGCCCGCCGCCCGAAGACGCCGGGACGGCCTTCGAGCAGCTTGGGCGCTACCTTGCACCTATGGACAGTGGCCCCCACGCTCTCGACGCCCTCCGGAGGGTGTTCGGGAGAGCGGACGTCTCAGAAGGGAGCCCCGCCTGTCGCTGGTGGCAGTGGGTCGGGGCCTACTACTTCAACCCGCCGCGTTGGCGGTATTGGGATGCACTTGGTATCTTCGCTGGGCTTCACGAAGAGATGCTGAAGCGCCAGAGGCAGCCGGGGGGACAGCGGCTCCACAAGGGCCTGCCTCTCTGCTGGATGAGTGACTGCTACTACGCGATGGGTCTCCCCTGGCACGCGCGGCGTTTCTTGGTGCTGACCCTATGCGAGGATGCTCTGACTCTGGGTAGGGACCCGAGCCACTACTGGCGGAACTCCTACTGGCGCCTGGTGATGCGCGATGGGGTGGCACACGGTGACTACCACTCGTGCGTTCGCGAGATCGGCGCGCTGTTCGAGCAGGACAGCGAGCCCTGTGCGTTCCCCGAGTGGGCGCTGCGGCACTTGGAGCACGACAGGTGGCTGACCAGGCCCCGAGCGCGACACACCGGCTGGCTTTCGGTGACACCGTCGGTGATGGAGGCGGGGCTCTACCGACCCAACGCGAGCTACATCCGCCATCTCCGTGACCGCGGCTCCGACGCTAGCGGCAGGCCCATGGAGAGGCTGGCGGCCTACCTTCTCGGCTGCATGCCGGGTTGTCGGACCAGGCTGCGGGTGCACTCCTACGGGGCCGAGTATGACGTCGTGTGCACCATGGAGGGTCTGCAGACGGACTTCCGATCCGAGCTCGGCAGGTACTTCCTTTGTGAGTGCAAGGACAAGGCGAAGCCGGCGAACTTCCCAGGGGTGGCCAAGTTCTGCCGGGTGCTCCAGTCGGTGAAGGCGCGCTTCGGGGTGATCTTCTCAGCGGAGCATCTCACAGGTCGCGACAAGAGAGGTTGCGCCGACGGGGAGCGGTTGAAGCTCTACCACGAGAGCGGTATCGTCCTGGTGGTAGTGGACGAAGGGGACCTCGGCCGGCTCGAGCGAGGCGCCAGCTTCACAGAGATGCTGCGCGATAAGTACGAGCAAGTGCGCTTGGACCTCCATCCCGAGACGCGCCGAGCGAGGAGCAGGAGGAGAACCCCCGCTCAACCATAGACAGGAGCGGGACCTGCAGGCCCTGTGCCAGTGACCGTTACCACCTCCGCGCCAGCCGCCGGTACACGTCGCGTCGATGCCCGACCTCGACGATCGTCACGATTTGGCGGTCGTCGTCCGCCTCGTAGGAGACGCGGTAGTCGCCGACGCGGAGTCTGCGCAGGCCCTTGAGCTTGCCCCTGAGCGGCTCGGCGCCCGGGGGACGCGGGTCATCACTCAAGGCGTTGACGCGTGCCGCAATGCGATCGCGCAGCTCCTTGGGCAGGCGCAGGTACTCCCTCTGCGCCGTGGGCTCAAACCGGATGGCGTAGCTCACGGGAGCGCCTCAGACTCGGCCTTCACCCGTTCCCAAGGGACGAAGTCCTCTTCTCGGGCCGCCGCCAGCCGGCGCTCGGCCTCCTCGGCGAGAGCCTGGTCAACCACGCGCTCCGTGAACAACTCGTCGATGTCGGACTTCCGGAAGCGCCACGTGTGCCCGAGCTTCAACCCCGGCAACCGGCCCGCCCGAGCCAGGCGCTTCACCGTGCCAGGGCTCGACCTCAGGTACTCCGCCATCTCTCTCGTGGTCATGATCTCGCCCATGGCTCGTCTCCACTCGCCCGTCTTTGCACGCACTCGCCCGAACACGCCCATTCTACCGCGCCCCGCGGGCCTGTCAGGCCCGCTCGCGCAAGTGGGTGGGGCCGCGGATTGTGGGCGGTGGTGGGTTGCCTGCAGGAGAGATCGCCCGAGGTTACAAAAGGTTACAAAAGGTTACACTTCGCAGCGCCCCGAGCACCTCCGAAGGCGCATTCTCCGGGCCGGACGGTCTCAGACGGGTGCGGGTGTAACCGGCCTGGCACCCAACAGGCGGGTGCGGCCCGGGGGCCAGATGTCCGACGGGCCTCGACGCGGGCGCGACCGCAGGTTGGGGACGGCGTTGCGGGTCGGGGGACCCGCGGGCACGGACGGCCGGTCAGGATTGCTCGGGGTAGAGCCGCCTGAGGATGGCGACGTCTTCGCGGTCCACATCGCGGCCCGCGGCTTCCCTGCTAGCGATGAGGTCGTCGATGCCTGCCAGGCTGACAGGCACCCCGTCAACCATCTCCATGCGTCTCCGCTCCCAGGCCTCGTCGAAGGGAATCCCCGGCGTCCGCGTGTGAACGTCGACCGCCAGGATGTCTTTGAAGATGACGATCTCTTGGGCCAGCAGCTCATCCGGCTCGATATCCCACGCCGTCCCGAGGCCTGCCTCGCGCAGCGCCGCGAGAACCGCGGCCGCATTCTCGAGGGTGGGCTGGATGAGGACGTCAACGTCGAAGGTCATCCGGGGGACGCCGTAGATGATGACCGCGGCGCCACCGATCAGAACGTACCTAACCTCGTGACGCGCGAAGGACGCGAACACGTCGCGATGGGTCGGCGGCATCGGGCTTCTCCAACCCGGGGCGGAGCGCCAACACGAAGTCCAGCATGCTCTGCCAGACGTGGAAGCGCTCCTCGACCGTCAGGCGGGTGAACCAGTCGACCTTGTTCTCCATCGTCAGCAGAGAGTGGTCGCCTCGAAGGACCTCGGGGCTTCTCATGCCGCCATTATACCCCCCGGAGACCCCCGGCACAAGCGCCGCAGCTCTGGCGTTGCAGGCCCATGGACCGGTCGTGGGGAACTGCGGGTCGGTGGTGATGGGCTCATGCTCCAGATCATGATCTACGGGGCGATCAGCGGGCTGTCCCTGCTCGTGGGGGCGTGGGTGGGCACGGCGTTCAGCCTGAAGGACAAGACGATCGCGGAGTTCATGGCGTTCGGAGCGGGGGTGCTGGTGTGTGCGCTGACCTTCGGGTTGATGGAGGAGGCGTTCGGCCACGGCGGCTTCGATGCGGTCATCCTGGGATTCCTCGGCGGCGGCGTCGTGTTCATCGCCGGCGACTACTTCGTGCACCGGCTCGGCGGGAAGCGGCACAGGAAGCGGCCGCTCGTCGAGGGGCCGGAGGAGGCGGGCGGGGATGTCATCGTGCTCGGGGCGCTGCTCGACGGCATCCCCGAGTCGCTCGCCCTGGGCATCGCGCTCTTCAACGGCCAGGGCAAGGGGACCCTGATGCTGATCGCGATTGCCCTATCGAACTTCCCTGAGGGCATCTCCTCCATCGCGGGCTTGCGGCGCGAGGGGTTCAGCCGGAAGAGCATCTACCTGCTCTGGGGGCTGGTGGCGTTCGCGATCTTCGGTGCGTCGGTCCTTAGCTTCGTCTTCCTGACGGACATCGACCCGAACTGGATGGGCGTCATCGAGGCGTTCGCCGCGGGGGCGATCCTGGCCATGCTCGCGGACAGCATGATGCCGGAGGCGTTCGCCGAGGGCGGGTTCACTGTCGGCCTGTTCACGGTGCTTGGGTTCCTCGTGGCCTTCGTCGTGTCGAGGTGCGGCGGAGGGTAGCCGCAGCACAGGCGCACCGGCAGGGCGTTCCGTGACCGGGGCGTGCGAGTCCCGGAGCGCTTCGCCTCCATGGGTCGGTGCGAAGCGCGGAAGGAGGTCCAGGGATGGGACGGTATGGGTGGCTCGCCGTGGGGATCGCCTGCCTGACGGCCGGGAGCCGTGCGGCGGCCGTGCCGGACGCCTACTTCGTCTTCGGGTACCACGGCGGCTACTACCTCACCCCTGAGGATGAGTACGCCCGCTGCCTCGACAAGCTGTTTGGCCTGCTCGAGCGCGACCCCAAGCTGAAGTTCGTGATCGAGCTTGAGCCCTACACGCTGGAGGCGATGAAGCACGGCGAGCGGTTCGAGGTCGAGCGCCATGGGCGGAGCGACCCCCTCCTCGTCGCGTGGCAGTTCTCCCCTTCCGGCGTCGAGCGAACCCGTCAGGCCGCCCACGACGGCGACTTCGGGATGCGGCTCACCGGGCGCGGGGCAGGCTATGTCAACCTCTGTCAGCCGCTGCCGGCCGGCGAGCTGCGCAACCAGACGCTCACCTTCAGCGGCTGGATCAGGGCGAGGACCGGCCAGCGGGTGCACATCTACGCCGATGCGTGGTCGGCCGTCAGCTCCATCCCCGGCTCGGCGGTCAACCAGGCGGCGCCCCCTGACGGTCAGTGGCACCGGGTATCCCTCCGCTTCCTCGTCCCCGGAGATGCCTACACGGTCTTCCCCCAGGCCAAGATCGACGGCGAGGGCGAGGGCGGCTTCGACGCCCTCTCGCTTACGGACGCCTCCGGCCACGAGCTGCTCGCGAACGGCAGCTTCGAGACCGTCGCAACGCCACAACTCAAGGATGAGCGGCGGCTGGCTGACCTCAAGCGGTGGCAGCAGACAGGGCGGCTGGAGATCGTCGGCGGCGCTTACACGCAGCCCATCCTGTACACCATCGGCGACGAGTCGGCGGCGAGGCAGTTCGCCTATGGAACGCGAGCGGTCACGGAGGCCATCGGGGCGCCTGTTCGAGTCTACGCGGCCCAGGAGCCTGGCATGTCGGGACAGGTGCCGCAGCTCCTCCGCCTGTCCGGCACTCAGGACGTGCTCTACCGCACCCACTGGTGCATCTTCGGCTCTCCGCCGGGGCGGAACGCTCAGGTCGTCTGGTGGACCGGCCCGGATGGCACGCGGGCGCCCGCCGTCCCCGCCTACGAGTTCACCCCGCTGATCGGCTACGGTCTGCCCGGCTGGCCGACCAGGGGCTACCTGGCGGCCGCCAAGGCGGCCGGTGTCGAGCAGCCCCTCTTCACCCAGTTCGCCGACCTAGTGACCTCGGCCATCCCCGACGAGACGACGGCGCTGACGAGTGGCATGTTCGAGGGCTGGGCGAACCTCTGCCGCGCCGTGCCCGCGGGCGATCTGGCAGCCCGCCGGCTGGTCCTCTCCGCCCAGCTCCGGGCGCGGAAGCCCGGCGGGCACCTCTACATCGATGCCCACACACCGGACCACGTCGCCCTGGGTGGGGTGAAGTCGGCCAATGTCCCGCCCGATGGCGAGTGGCATCGGGTCGAGCTCTCCTTCACGGTGCCGGCGGGCGTAGTGACGATGTTCCCGCAGGCGCGCATCATCGCCGCCGAGGGCGACCTCGACGTGGCTGAGCCCAGCCTCGCCGTCGCCGACGACAAGCGAGAGCTGCTCACCGGCCCCTTCATCGCGAACGGCAAGCTCGGCCCAGGTTGGGGCGCGGGGACGAGCGAGACCATGAGGGCCGAGACGACCCTGGGCGAGGGGGGCGGTCGCCAGTGGGCGCGCCTCGTGGTCTATGGTGAGGGGCTGAACGCCGCAGTCACCACGCTCGGCGAGTACTTCGACCTTGTCGGCAAGCCGCAGGACGAATGGGCCGACGCGTACCGCGGTTTCGAGCACCGCTTCCCCTGGGGGCTGCTCGGGGGGCGCCTCCAGCGGGGCGACCGGCTGGCAGAGGACGCCGTCCTCGGCGCCGAGCGTCTCACAGCCATCACCGGCGCTGTCCCCTGGGCCAAGCGCGACGACGCCTGGCGGCTCCTCCTGATGCAGGAGCATCACGACGGCTGGGTCTGCGCGCCGGTGCTCTTCGGCGTCTGGCGGGGGTACGACTCCTACGCCGCCTTCTGCCGAGCCGCCGGCGAGGAGGCGAGGAAGCTCTGCGATGAGATCAGAGCGCCGCGGGCCGACGCGGGCCCAACCACCGTCATCAGGGTCCTCAACGTGTGTGGTCATGAGCGAGAGGACTTCGTCGGCTTCCACGTGGAGCTGCCGCCCGGCGCCGCTCGCGATCCGCAGGTGTTCGAGCCGAAGGGCGCCCAGGTGGCTGCCGAGCTGACCGTTCGGTCGACTCACCCCGACGGCTCGGCCAGGGAGGTCGCCGGTCGGTTCCTCGCACGGGTGCCGGCGATGGCGAGTCGGCCCTACACGCTGTCCGACCGGAAGGGCAGCGAACAGGCGGCGCCCACGCCGCCCCAGCCTCCCCTGCGGGTGGCGAACGCGGCCGAGGGGCTCTTCCAGGTGTACCGATCCGATGGGGGGGAGCCGCTGCTCCGCGGGCCGGCGCGGCTTACCGGGCACTTCGCGAACGGTGACCAATGGGATCGCCGGTCCGAGGGCCAGGCGCCCGAGGGCGCCGGCGACCGCGAGGCCCGGGCGCACGCGGCGGGCGAGGTCGGCGGCATCCGCTACGAGTGCACTGCTGAGCCGGCCCTCACGGCACCCATCGTGCACCTTCGGCTGAAGCTCGACTTCGGCGAGGGCGTTAGCGTTGGCGCCACCGAGGACTCGGAGCGCGCCCCCAAATGGGCGAAGCCGGAGCAGAAGCTGCGGCTGGTCCTGCCGCTGCCCTTCGAGCGCCCGCGCTTCCTCGAGCACGAGCCGTTCGAGGTGCGGCCGGTTCCCGCCGGCCGGGCTCACTGTGTCCGCTACGCCATTGCCGAGGGCGACGAGGGGGGAGTGGCTCTCTTCGCCGATCGCGCCACCGACCTCTTCCTGCGCGCTGACCCGCCATCGCTCGAGCTGACCCTCGGCTACGGCGGGGGCTTCATCTACGCTCCGGGCGAACGCGCCCCTCTCACGGGAACCGAGGAGTACGAGTTGGCGCTCCTCTTCTACCAGGCCAGTTGGGCAGACGCACGAGTGCCTGAGGTTGCCGATGACCTCGCACACCCGCTGATGGCCCTGCCCGGCACCCGGACCGGGGCGGCGTCCGGTGCCGGGCGTCTGAGCGTCGCGCCGGAAGGAGCAGTCGTCGTCACCGCCGTGTGGCGCGTGCCGGGGGCTCTGTGTGCTCGTCTGTGGCGGCCCTACCCCGGGGAGGCCGAGATCAGCGTCGCCCTGCCCGGCGGTCACGGCATCTACCGCGCCGATCTCGCGGGCGAACGGCAGAGCCAGGTTGCCGAGGGCGACCGCGCGAAGCTCCGCATCAGGTGCAACGAGATCGTCACCCTCGCCGCGCCGATGTCGTAGGAGGGGCTTGCCGAAGCCGTGCCGTCCTCCGCGAGCGCCAGCTTCCAGCCGGCTGCTGTGGCAAGTGGGGCTGCCGTTGACGTTGTGGCGCAGCCGTCCACGGCTGCGGCCGTCACCGAGGCCGGCTGGAAGCCGGCGCTCCCAGCACACGGCATGACCTCTGCAACTGCCTCGCAGCTCGGTGCCGCGGCGCTGGTTGATCGTGCCTCCTCGTTGTGTTATCATCGCGCCAGTCCACCGAAGGGGTCGCGGTCATGCCGGCGCGCCCGAAGATAACCTGCGCATGCGGGCGCCACATTCAGGCGCGCGAGGTACTACGTCGCGGCTGCTTCATGAGCCGCTGGCGGCCGATCTGGGTGTACCTGAAGTACCGGTGCTCCCACTGCCGGATGGTGGGCGAGAAGCTGATCAACCACCGAGACTGGGACGAGGACATGCTCGCCGATGAGGCGGCGGTGTCGGAGGCGGGGGGAGGCGGCCGCTTCCCGGCTCGGGGCGGGATCGACGACGACGAACTCCGGGAGTTCTCCACCCGGATTCGCGACCTGCGCCGCTCGGACCTGGATGCTCTCGCACGGGACTTGCCGTGACCTGCTACTCGGCCCAGTGCGCGCCTCACCGAGGCCGCAGGCCCCGTTCGGCCGTCACATTGTAGGAGCGCCCGCTGCTGCCCTTCCCACCGTTGCCGTCGGTCCGAAGTCCGAAGTCTGCCCGAATGCGAGAGAACCCTCATGGCCGGCAACGACATCGCCGCTTTCGGCCGCAGGATCGTCGACAACGTCGAGCGCGTCATCGTGGGGAAGCGCGACCCGATCCGGCTGGCCATGGTGTCGCTCTTGTGCGAGGGGCACATCCTGATAGAGGATGTGCCGGGGGTGGCCAAGACCATGCTCGCCCGCAGCCTGGCCATCTCGCTCGGGTGCAGCTTCGCCCGCATCCAGTGCACGCCCGATGTGTTGCCGTCGGACATCACGGGCGCCTCGATCTTCAACCAGAAGACCAGCGAGTTTGAGTTCCGCGCCGGCCCGGTCTTCCACCAGATCGTGCTGGCCGACGAGATCAACCGCGCGACGCCGCGCACGCAGTCGGCATTGCTCGAGGCCATGGCGGAGCGGCAAGTGACGGTGGATGGGACGACGTACACCATGCAGCGGCCGTTCCTCGTGATGGCAACCCAGAACCCCATCGAGCACGAGGGCACCTTCCCGCTCCCCGAGGCGCAGCTCGACCGCTTCCTCATCCGGATGTCGGTGGGCTATCCGTCCTTTCCCGACGAGAACGCGATGCTCGAACGCCTGCGCCTGGAGCACCCGATCAGCTCGCTACAGCAGGTGGCGAACGCTGATGAACTGGTGGCGGCTCAAGCCGCGGTGAGGGGGATCTTCGTCCACGAGAAGGTGAGGGAGTACATCGTCCGCATCTCCCAGGCCACCCGCCGCTCGCCCGATCTCGCGATGGGCGCCAGCCCCCGTGCCACGCTCGCCCTCTACCGCACGTCCCAGGCCCTGGCGGCGGTCGAGGGACGCAACTTCGTCCTCCCCGACGACGTGAAGTACTGCGCTGAGCCGGTCTTCTGCCATCGAGTGATCCTCAACCCCGAGAGTCGTCTCCGCGGTCGCACCTCGATCGAAGCCGTCGAGGCCGTACTGGAGACAATCCCCGCTCCCGTCGAACGAACCAGCGCCTGACCGACCGCGCAGAGACCAGGTCCGACCCGGCGACTCGAGCCCAGGCAAGAGGATACAGACATGGAGACACGAAGCGCGGCTCTGGTGGCCGTCACCATGATCGCCCTGCTAGCAACATCGGCGGCTATCGCGCGGGCCAGCCTGCTCAGACGGTACACCGGGCAGGAGATGGCCCAGCTCGCCGATGCGATCTGCGTGGGGAAGGTGACCGGGATCGCGCCGGGCTGGTCCCGAGATGCTCGAGCCATCGTCACCGACGTCGCGGTGCGTGTCGAGCGGCCGATCAAGCGCACGCGACCGGGCGAGGTCATCCACCTGACGATCCCCGGCGGCACCCTCAACGGGCTCACCGCGCGCTTCGATGGCACCCCGGACTTCTACGTGGGGGAGCGAGCGCTCTTGTACCTTGAGCGCACGCTCGCCGGCGAGCTCGGCGTGCTTGGGTGGCGGCAGGGGAAGTGGGGCATCGAGGACGGGTACCTCGCCGGCAGCACCTGGTCCGAGGAGCTAGCGGTGACCCAGATCGAGAGGGTCCTCGGCCTCCCACAGGCGGGGGTGAAGGGCGGGCTGGTGCAACGCGGTCCGCTGATGATCCGATCCCTGCAGCCAGCGAGACCGACGGCGGTGGCACCCCCGGGCCCCGAGGCCCCAACGGCCCGAACCACGCTCATGAAGGACGGCTTCGAGCGCGCGTTCCCGGGCCAATGGGCCATCTACAACAACCCGCGTTGGGGCAAGACGAACTACAACCAGAAGACAGGCACCTACTCCGCCTACTGCTGCAAAGCGGGAAGGGGCGGCAAGAGCCCGCCCGGGCCGTATCCGCCGAACATGGAGGGGTGGATCTACGCCGGCCCCTTCGACCTGAGTGACGCTGCCGCCGCGCACCTGGAGTTCGACTTCTGGCTGAACAGCGCCGCCAACGACTCGCTGATCTGGGGGGCCTCGAGCAACGGATCGAACTTCAGCGTGACGAGCGTCTGGGGAGACAGCCAGGGCTGGGTGCACTGCCCGGGAGGCGCTAACGAGTTCGACTTCTCTCCCTTCCTGGGGCAGAGCCAGGTGTGGATCTGCCTCATCTTCCAGAGCGACGCCAGCACTGAGATGGAGGGCGCATACATCGACAACGTGCGGTTCTACAAGACGCTCGCCTCGGGGCCGCTGCCGGTCATCAACAGGATCAGACCCTCCACCGCGTCGGGCAACACCGACACCGTGGTCACCCTCAAGGGCAGCAACTTCGGAATGACCCGAGGGAGTGTGAAGTTCCCCTACGCGGGAAGCACGAGCGACGCTCCGATCGTCTCCTGGAACAACACCACCATCAAGTGCCGGGTCCCGGGGGCGGAGAGCGGCAGCGTGAGAGTGCGCAGCGCGGGCGGCCAGTTGAGTGCCCCGAAGGACTTCGCCATCACCTTCACCTACTCCGGCTTTCGGTGGCCCGGCAACGGCCTTCCAGATACACGCACCTACAACAGGAACGGCACTCCGGACTGCCCGGGCACAGGCGAGTTCGCCGCCCTGAACAATGCCTTTAGGACCTGGGCCGATGTCCCCGGCACGAAGGCCCGTTGCCGGAAGCTCGCCAACACCGCCGCCATGCCTAACCTGGATGCCTCCGACAGCAACCACGTCCTCGCCTGGGTCGAAAGCGCCTGGCCCTTCAGCGCCGCCGCCATCGCGGTCACGGCGACCTGGTTCAGCGGGACCACGCTGGCTGACCACGACATCGTGTTCAACGGTGAGGGGTTCGCCTGGACGTCCTCCGGCGAGGCCGGGAAGATGGACGTCGAGACGATGGCCCTGCACGAGACCGGGCACTGGTGGTCGCTGGCGGACCTCTACGGAGAGGCCGACTCCGCGAAGACGATGTACGGGTTCGGGTCGGCGGGGCACGTAGACCATACACTCGACCCCGCGGACGCGGCGGGCATCTGCTGGGTCTACCCCGCCACGACCGGCGCCGCGAGGGGTCCGGCCAGGGCCGCGGTGTCGGGCCTGGTTGCGCTCCCGGTTGGCCGGGGGGCACAGGTGATGTTCAGCCTCAGCGCACCGGCCTTCGTGGCAGTGCGCGTAGCGAACATCGCCGGCCGACCCATCCGCGCCATCTGCCAGGCTCAGGAGATGGCCACCGGACGCAACGTCATCCTCTGGGACGGCCGGACCGACAACGGCCGGCCCGTGCCGAGCGGAACCTACCTCGTGCAGGTCACCGCGAGCACGACTCAGGGCGGTCGCGCAAATGCCCTGGCCACTGTAACGGTCAGCCCCTGGCCTTCGCTCTCCCCTCGGTCTCGTCAGGAGTCCCATGCGGCAACGTGGGGGGCTCCTGCCTCACGGTCCCCAGCCTTGCCGGGTGGGCCGATTCCTGGGTAGGCTTTGGCCTCCTCCGGGTCATTCCGGCCAGCTCGGAACGTGGCGGACGACCCACGAAATCTCGAAGCCATGGGAGGTGACCGGGCAGGCCGGGGCGAATACTCAGGCAACCATACACGGGCGTTCCGGTTGGGCGCCAGCGGCGCGTGGCTACCGGTCGGCCCGGCAAGGGGGGAAGCTCGTATGCATCGTCGAACGGTTCTTCTGCTGGGCGTACTGGCGTTCCTGTGTCTGATCTTGTCCGCGATTCCGGGGTTTTCGAGCGTCGTCAAGAGGTACACGGCGCGGGAGATGGCGCAGCTGGCCGACGCAATCCTGGTGGGCAAGGTGGTCGGCATCACCCCGAGATGGTCTGGCGATGCCCGGGGCATTGTCACCGATGTCGCGGTGCGCGTTGAAAGGCCCATCAAACACACCCAGCCGGGCGAGATCGTCCGTGTGACAATGCCCGGCGGCACGATGGGTGGGATGACGGTCTACGTCGACGGCACGCCCGAGTTCCTCATGGGAGAGAGAGCCCTGCTCTACCTCGAGCGCACCTCCGGCGGCGACCTCGGCGTACTGGGCTGGCGACAGGGCCGGTGGCGCATCGAGGATGGGTATCTGGCCGGGACGACCTGGCCGGAGAAGCGGGTCGTGTCCGAGATCCAGAGAACCCTGGGCCTCCCCCAGACGGGCGTCCGGCCCGGGCTGGTGGAGCGAGGCCCGATGAGGGTTGTTGCCCCAGAGGCCGTTCAGCGGGCCATTGCAGGTCGGGCGGCAGGTCCTGGGCCGGCGGCCGACACCACCCTGCTGCAGGACGGCTTCGAGGGCGCCTTCCCCGGGTCCACGTGGGGCGTCTTCAACGACCCTCACTGGGGCAAGACGAACGCCAAGAAGCACGCCGGCAGCAACTCCGTGTACTGCTGCAACGCTGGGGCAGGCGCGGTGAACCCTCCCGGGCCGTACCCGGCGAACATGCAGGGCTGGATGTTCGCCGGTCCGTTCGACCTGAGTAACGCCGCAGTAGCCCACCTCGAGTTCTACCTCTGGCTCAAGAGCGCAGAGAACGATGGCGTCCTGTGGGGCGCGTCGACAGACGGAGTGGAGTTCGACATTACCGGCGTCTCGGGAGACACCGGGGGCAACTGGGCTCACTGCCCGGGCGACGTTGACGAGTTCGACTTCTCGCCCTACCTCGGCCTGAGCCAGGTCTGGATCGGCTTCATCTTCGCCAGCGACGCCAGTACGCAGATGGAGGGCGCGTATCTCGATGACGTCCGCTTCTACAAGACGCTTGCCACCGGGAAGACGCCGGTCATCAACAGCATCACACCCAACACGGCCTCCGGTAACACCGGCACCCGAGTCACGATCAAGGGCACGAGCTTCGGGACCACGCAAGGCAGCGTCAAGTTCCCCTACGCAGGCAGCACGAACGACGCCCAGATTGTCTCCTGGGCCGGCACGACCATCAAGTGCAAGGTGCCCAAGGCCGAAAGCGGCGGCGTGGTCGTGCGCAGCTCCGGCGGCAAGCTGAGCGCACCCAAGAGCTTCAACATCACCTTCACCTACTCGGGGTTCAAGTGGCCGGACAGCAAGCTCCCCGACAAGCGCGCCTACAACAAGAGGGGCACCCCCGATTGCCCGGGCACGTCCGAGTTCACGGCACTGGACACGGTCTTCACGACCTGGACGGGTGTGCCCGGCACGAAGGCTCGCTGCAACAAACTGGCCAACACCGCGGCCATGCCCAGCTTCGACGCCCCCAACAGCAAGCACATCCTCGCCTGGATCGAGACGGCGTGGCCGTTCGGCGCTGGCGCCATCGCGGTGACCGCCAGCTGGTTCAACGGCACCAAGCTGGCCGACCATGACATGGTGTTCAACGGCGAGGACTTCACCTGGACCTGCTCCGGCGAGGCTGGGAAGATGGACGTCGAGACGATCGCCCTCCATGAGACCGGGCACTGGTGGTCGCTGGCGGACCTCTACGGTGACGCCGACTCTGCGAAGACGATGTACGGTTTCGGGTCTGAAGGCCACGTGGACCACACGCTCGATCCCGCGGACAAGGCGGGCATCTGCTGGGTCTACCCCGCCGCTAGTGGCAGCGGCGCACTGGCCGGCGGACCGGCGGTCTCCAGCCTGGTAGCTCTGCCGGTCGGCCGCGGTGCCCAGATCCTGTTCAGCCTGGCTACGCCGGGTTCGGTCGCAGTACAGGTGACGAGCATGGCCGGCCGGCCCATTCGCACGGTCTGCCTGGCCCAGGAAATGGCGGCTGGGCGCAATGTCATCCTCTGGGATGGCCAGGCCGATAACGGCCTCGCCGTGCCGAACGGGAACTACCTCGTGCGAGTCGTCGCGAGCGCGCCCGGCGGCGGTCGCGCCCAGGCGCTCACGTCCGCCACCATCAGCCGGTAGCCGGGTCGTACCCGTGAGTCCGTCCGGAAGCCCCGCAGCCCACACTGCGGGGCTTCTTCTCGGCTACTCCCCGGAGCACAGGGCCGCGCAAGGGCGAGCGGACGGATCTGGCGAACCGCAGGGCGGCTCAGTGAGTCCTGGTCATGGCATCGCGCGCGCCCTCCCCTACCCCAACCTGCACGGAAGGGACCACTCTCATGCTCACTGCACCCGACCTGAGAGGCATCATCACCCCCCTCCTCACGCTCTACCGCGAGGATGGGCGGATCGACGAGCCTGCCCTCCGACGGCTGGTGCGGACCCAGGTGGAGGCGGGAATCGGCGGGCTGTTTGCGATGGGCTCCTCCGGCGAATTCTGCCTCCTGTCCGACGCGGAGCGTCTTCGCGCAACCGGGATCATCGTCGAGGAGGCCGCCGGCCGACTGCCCTGCGTGATGGGGGCCATCGCCGAGAGTGTCCCGCGGGTGCTGGACCTTGCCCGACATGCCACCACGGCGGGTGCCGGGGCTATCGTAGTTACCGCGCCTTACTACTTCGGTTGGGGGCCGGGGGAGATCGAGCGGTTCCTCCTGCGCATCGCAGAAGAGTCCGCCCTGCCGGTCATCCTCTACGACATTCCCGGGCGGACCCATAACCCGATCTCCCGTGACACAGTCCTCCGGCTGAGCGAACACCCGAACATCATCGGACTGAAGGATACGACCACGAACGGGGGCCGCTTTCTTGAGATGCTGCTCCTCCTGGAGGGCCGCGAGGACTTCGCGCTGCTCCAGGGCAGCGAACCCCTGGCGCTCCCATCGCTCCTCTTCGGCGCCTCGGGGGCTGTCTTCAGCCTGGCCAACATCGCTCCCCGCACCTCAGTGGCGCTGTATGAGGCTTGCCGGCGGGGGGACATCGCGGAGGCGAAGCGCCTCCAACGCCTCTACAACCGGCTGTTCGGCATCTTCAGCCTCATCGACCCCACCTTGGCAAGCATCTCCGGCACGTTGGGCGGGTTGAAGGTGGCGTTGGAGCTGATGGGGGTCGGACGCGCGGGGGTCGGCTTCCCCGCCGCGCCGACGACTGACGAGGCCCGGGGGAAGGTGGTGGAACTGCTGAGGGGGATTCCTGAGACGGCGCAACGGCTCGCGCCGTGAGCGAGTGTGCCGTTGCCGGGAGCGCGGGCAGGATGCCCGCGCTCCCGGCAACGGCACGTCCACGTTAGTAGTATTGTCCGAACGACGGCGTCAGCAACTGCCCCCGACCTCCCACCCCGTACTCCCAGTCCTCGAACGGGAAGGCCTTGAGGCCGATGTTGAGGCGGATCTCCCTCTGGCTCAGACTGTAGGACAGCGAGCCGATCCAGCAGTGGAGGTCGCGGGTGAGGCGCGCCTCAAGGAAGTCGAGGCTGCCGGTGGCGCCGTTGTAGCCCGTGAGGGTCTCGAGCCGCCACTTCCGGCTCATCACCCAGTCGGAGTCCAGGACGACCTGGCCCAGCATCGACCGCTCCACGTCGTAGGAGGTCGACAGGGTCAGGTCGAGCCGGTGCAGCCGTACGAACTGCCAGCGCGCCTCGACCGGTCGCCACTGGCTGAAGTTGGGGTCGTAGGCCGTCTGCAGCTCAAAACGGTTGTGCGTGTTGGGGGTGTACTCCGCCCGCAGCACCAGGTCGCGCCACGTGTCCATCTCGACGTCGTAGCCGCCGTTGAACTCGATCCGCGACCGGTTGGGGATGTAGTGCGAGAAGTCGAAGTCGAGATAGTTCTGCTTCGCTGCGTAGTCGTTCCTCAGCGGCGAGAAGCCCTGCGGCAGCTCCCAGTTCCACGAGAGCTGCGAGTACCACGGCCCTCCCCATCGCGACTGGAGGTCGGCGTTCGCGCGGATGTCGTATTGGGCTGAACCCTCCGAGTAGAAGCTCTGGCGGAAGGACAGGCCCGTGAGCATCTCGTGCCCCTTGGCGAACTTGATGCGCTGGCCGTCGATCTCCCCCACGAAGGCCGCGCGGGCGATGGTGACACCCTCCGGCTGCTGCCGGAACTGCCCCAGCTCCACTCGCGTGTCAAGGGGCACGCTCAGGAAGCCGAGCCCCAGACGCTTGGTGTCGCTCCTCACCACGAGGCTCGGAAGCTCGTCCACCGTGTAGTAGTAGCCATCTCCGGTGTAGCGGTTGCCGTCGACGTCGAATCGCTGCTGGTAGCTCAGGTCCCAGTCGAAGGCGGGGTGTGCCCGGTGCAGGTCAGCCGAGAGCTGAAGCTCCTCGTCGGCTGCCGAGGTGGTGCCGTAGTCGTTCATCTGCATCAGGCTGCGGACCGTCCAGTCGATGCCGTACGGCCCGCGCTGCTGGTGCATCAGGTTGCTGGTGAAGAGCTGGGAGTTGAACCCGCTTCCGGAGGTCAGCGAGTCCTGGAAGCCCAGCGTCGTGTGGGCGTTAGCCGAGTCGGCCCGGAGGGTGAGGTCGGAGGCGAACGAGGTGGCTGCGCCCAGGCCATAGCCGCTGTTGTTCTGCACGCTGGCGTTGAACGTGCTGCTGAACGCACGGCTGAACTGCTCGCGATCGCGGACGAGGGCTGAGTAAGCGCTCATGCTCGGTTCGTAGAAGAGGCTGACCTCGCCCGCCGATCGGCCCAGGTCGTAGGTGTGATCGACACCGACGCCCACCCCCCGCTTCGTCGTCAGGTTCAGCCGGATGGCGCCGTTCGACCGGCGCCCGGCCTCATACGGGTAGGCGAACTTGGCGTAGAACCCCTCGACATCGTTCTGGCCGATCTCCGGGATGAGCTTCGACTGCCGGTTCCGCAGGCTCAGTCGGATGACGCCCGGATACCGCAGGATGCGTTGGCCAAACAAGTAGACACTGGGGTGGTCGAGGGTGATGTCCTTGCCCGGGTGGATGTCGATCCGGTCGGCCATGACATCGTAGTGCGGCTTCGACAGGTCGCAGGTGGTGACACCCCCGCCTTCCACCTCGACTAGGTTCAGCCGGGGCACGGAGCTGAGGGCCTTGCCTCCCACGTAGACCGGGTCCTTGAGCTTGCTCTGGCTGAAGTAGCTCGGCTCGAGCTCCGTCTTCCCCCCGGTGAGGTGCCACTCGCCCGTCTCGAGGTTGATCCGGATCCGGTCCGCTGTCGTCCGCTGGTTGGGCGAGGTGATGAGCACGCTGCCGTAGAGCTGCGCCCACTCCTGGTTGTCATCCACTTCCGCCGCATCGGCTGAGAGCACCATGTCTGGGCGCTGGATCACCACGTTCCCGCGCGCGTAGACCGCGCCCTTGTCGTACCAGGTCTCGTCGGCCTTGATCCGGTACTCATCCTCGCCGGGTTCCGGCTCAGTTGGCGTTCCGGGGCTGGCGCCGGCAGCACCCTCCTGCGGCGCCCCCTCCTCCTCCGGGGGCGGCTGCGATGGGGTCCTCTCACTGCTGGGCTGGGTCGGCGGTTGGGGTTGCATGACCGGTCCGGGCTGGCCGCCCTCTGGCGGGGCAGGCGGCTGGGCGCGGCCGACCGCGCCGGCAGCCAGAAGCCCGACTGCAAGGTGCAGAGCCAGCCCGACGCGCGGGATCAAGGAGCGCCCCCCTGGGGAGCTACGACCGACGCCACACGAGCACCACCCCGACGGCCATCGTCACCAGGTTCGGCAACCAGGCCGCCGCGACCGGCGGCAGGACTGCGCTCTCGCCGAGCATGCGCGCCCAGAGCATGCCCACGTAGTAGACGAACCCGAACAGGACCACTGCGAGCACTCCGCCGATGCTCTTCCCATCACGGAACGCCAGCGCGACTGGTCCGCCCAGGAGCGCGAACGCCAGGCACGCGAAGGCCAGACCCAGCCGGCTGTGCAGCTCCAGCCTGAGCGACCGGGTCGTCTCGGGATTCGGCCCGCTGGCCTGCCGGATCCTCCGGAGAAGCTCGCCGACGCTCATGTTGCGCTGGGTTCTCTGCTCGCCCGTGAAGGTGGCCAGCGTCCCGGGCAGATCGATGGTGCCTCGGTAGGCCGGCCCGGTCGTCAGGTTGCCCCGCTCGTCCAGGCGGTAGGTGCGCACCCGCTCGACGATGCACTTCGACCGTCGGATGCGGGCCCGCTCGGCCTCGACGAGCGTCACCGTGCCGCCCGGCTCCACCCAGAAGGCCTTCAGGTCGCGGACCGTGCCCGTCTGGTCGTCGACCGTCCCCGGCAGGAAGCAGACGTCCTCGGTGGCGGTGGTGAACTTCCCCGGCCGGAGGGCGAGGGTCGGTCGGGAGAGTGGCATGTCCGCCACGATGCCCTCCGCCCGCCGGTCGGCCTTGGGTTCTACGTACTCCGCCACGAGGAAGCTCAGGCCTGCCACGCCCAGCCCCAGCAGCCAGGTCGGCCACAGGACCCGGGCGACGGAGACGCCGGCGGCCCTCATCGGCGTCAGTTCGTTGTCCCGCGCCAACCGGTGTACGGCCAGCGCCGAAGCCAGCAGCACCGATACGGGTAGCGCTAGCCCCAGCGCGAACGGCACCTGGTAGCCGACGAACCGCGCCACCGCCCACAGCGGAACGCCGCGCTCGACCACGGTGGTGATCACCTGGAACAGCAGGTGCCCGATCACCAGGACTACGAAGGTCAAGACGGCGACGGTAAACGGACCCAGGACTTCGCGCGCGACGTGTCGGTCGAGGATCTTCATGGCTGGTCAGTATGACCGCGCTGGGGCGAACCCGGTTCCCCGCGTATCGCGCTCAACCTAAGGCTACCCAGATTCCTTGCCACAGGGCGTTCTCCTCTTCGACGGCCCACCTCACGGAGGCCCGAGCCACGGCCGAGTCGAAACAGGTGCCGGTCGACACTACCGTGCGAGCGGAGACGGCATGGCTGGCATCGACATCGCCATCATCGTCGTGTACCTCGGGCTCATGGCGGCTCTCGGGATCATGCAGAACGCCCACATCAAGAGCTCCGGTGACTACTTCGCCGGCGGGCGCAAGTTCAGCAAGTTCCTGATGATGATGCACGCTCTGGGCACCGGCACCCACGCGGACGACCCGGTCGGTGTCACCGGCTCCGCCCTCCAGCGCGGCATGTCGGGTATCTGGTGGACCTTCTGCTACCTCTTTGCGACGCCGCTCTACTGGATCATCGCCCCGGTCTTCCGCCGCTCGCGGTACATCACGAGTGCGGACTTCTTCGAGGAGCGGTTCTCGAGCGGGCTCGCGATCCTCTACACGATCCTGGGCGTCCTCACCTTCAGCGTGCAGACGGGCATGATGCTGCGGGCGACCGCGACCATCGCCCACGGCATCAGCGGCGGCGCGATCCCCGACTGGGCCGCCATCGGCGGCATGACGGCGGTCTTCGTCGCCTACTCCTACTTCGGGGGGCTGATGGCGACCATCGTCACCGAGTCGATCCAGGGCGTCCTGATCGTGGTCATGTCTCTGCTGCTGGTACCCTATGGCCTCCTCCGGCTGGGCGGCTTCGCACGCCTGCACGAGCTGGTGCCCGCCGTCCAGTTCAGCCTCCACGCCCCGGAGGAGACGACCCTCGGCTTCATCGTCATCATGTCCTTCGTCACGGTCATCGGCATCGTCGCCCAGCCGCACATCATGGAGGTCTGCTCAGCCGGGAAGACCGAGTTCGAGGGCCGCGTAGGCTTCACGTACGGCAACTTCGTGAAGCGCTTCTGCGCGATGGGCTGGACGCTCACCGGGCTGATCGTTCTCGGGCTCGCGCTGGCCGGCCGGCTCCCCCCGGACGACAAGGCGCGGCTGAGCCCTGCCTTCCCGAAGGCGGTGCAGCCGGCCGAGGTCCAGCGCTCCCTCGACGCCATGCCCAAGCCGCGGCGGGACGCCCTCCAGCGGCAAGCGCGGGAGCTGGCCTTCCCCACCGCCATCCGGGTGTTGCTTCCCACGGGCGCGCGGGGGTTGATGTTCGCGGCCATCCTCGCCGCGCAGATGTCCACCTTGAGCGCCTTCATGGTCGCCGGGTCTGCCTTCTTCTCCCGGAACGTCTACCAACGTTACCTGAGGCCTCAGGCGCCGGACGAGCAGGTGTTGCGCGTCGGACGCTTCTCGGGGCTGATCGTCGTCGTGCTGGGTATCGGCTTCGCGTTCATGTTCAAGTCGGTGGTCGAGGGGCTGAAGGAGTTCCTACTGCTCGCCACCATCACCGGCCTGCTCATGTGGGTCAGCGTCATCTGGCGCCGTACGACCACCGCCGGGGCGTGGATCTCGTTCCTGGTCATGGCGCCCATCTTCCTGCTCCTGGGCAAGGTCGGCTCGCTCCTGCAGCCGCTCTTCCCCGGCGTGGCCTGGCTCGGGATGTACAGCCCACCGAAGTACGCGCACCTGCACGCCGTCTCGTACCTGGCCCCCGGACTGATCGCCCTCGTCATCGGCAGCCTGCTGACGCGGCCCAAGCCCAAGGAGGTCCTCGACCGCTTCCACCTGCTCATCAACACACCGGTCGGCCAGGAGGAGCGACTGAAGGAGGCCGGCATCGAGGCGGTCTATGCGGGCAACACCGAGGCGCACCCCTGGGAAGCGACTCACCCAAAGCTCGTCCACTGGGGCGGTTTCATCGTCGCCTTCCTCTTCGCCTTGAGCATCCTCGGCCTGACCTGGCTGCTGGGCTGGGTCGGCTCGCCGTAGGAGGGGGGTGTGTCAGACACAGTCGCCCTCCCATCTTCCCGTCAGGAGCGCTTCATGCTCGCCCTCGTGTGCGCCATCGCCGCATCACCCGCACTCGCCGCGCCGGCCATCCAGGAGGTCGCCGTCTCCCTGCGCGCTGACGATGTCGGCGTCGCCTATGCGGCCCAGGTGCTCGGCGACGAGTGCCACGTCGCCCCGCGCCTCGGCGCCACACAGCTCGGGAAGCGTCCCGGCATCCGCGCCGGCCTCCGAGGCGACAGGCTCGTGGCCGGCGCCGACCTGCCCGGCAGCGACAAGCTCTCGCCCCAGGGCTTCGGCTGGCTCTCGGACGACACCGGCATCGCGCTCATCGCCTCAGCCCCGACCGGCCTGATGTACGGCCTCTTCGAGCTTGCCGACCGCCTCCACAACGCGGAGGCCATCGAGCCGACCGGGCTCTCTGAGCCGTTCGTCGCGCTGCGCGGCGACTACATCGACCTGCCCTTCTACCTCGGTTGCGATCTCTACGACGGCCGCTGGCGTTGGCACAAGGACATCGAGGGCTTGCCCACCTCCTGGTTCCACGATCGCGCGGCCTGGACCCAGCGTCTCCGCACCTACGCGCGGCGGCGGCTGAACGCCATCTTCCTCCAGCACCCGCACCCCTTCCCGGCCTTCCTCACCTACCCGGAGCACCCGGAGGCTGCCTACTTCGACGAGGCCGCCGTAGCCCGCAACGCCGAGACCCTGCGATGGCTCATCGACGAGGCGGCCCGCTACGGTGTCCAGCTCTACCTCGAGACCTGGAACGAGTGGATTCCGCGCGGCTACGCGGAGACCCACAACCTCCCTCAGGAAGGCCCCGGCACACCTGAATCCGCGGCGCTGAACCGCTACTCCTACGCCGAGTTCTTCCGCCGCTTCCCCGGCATGGGCGGGCTGGTGACCATGGCGGCCGAGAGCCCGCCCGGCTGCGTCGAGTTCGTGCGCGACAACGTCGTCAAGCCGCTCGCCGAGCTGCCCTATCCGCCCAAGATCATCTTCTGGACCTGGTGCTGCTACCCGGAGGACGTCAACACGGTGCTCGAGGGCTACCCCGGCCCCACGGAGATCATGCACTACCTCCAGTACGAGCAGCTCTTCAAGCCGATGGTCGACCCGCGCGTCGGCCGCATGAGCCGGGCCTGCGGCGGGCAGCCGGTGACGGTCCTCGGCGGCCTCGGCACCGCGACCGGCCAGCTCTACTGGGGCGACCCCTTCGTCATCCGCGACCTTCTGCGCGATGCCCCGCGCAACAACGTGAACGGCGTCGTTTTCTGCGGGCTCGACTCGTGGCAGTGGATCTCGGACAAGTGGATCGGCTGGGAGGCCCTCGCGCGGTACTGGTGGGACCCGTCGCGCGACGACGCCGACGGCTACTGGGAGCGTCGGATCGCGGATGTGCTCGGCGACCCGGCCTTCGGCAAGCCGCTCCTCTCGGCCTACACTCACGCGAGCGCCGTGCCGATGCGGCTGCTCTGCCTCCTCCACAGCCAGAGCGACGTCTTCCGCCCGCAGTACGGTCTGGCGCTCGTCTTCTACCTCGGCATGCCGACGCTCTCCACGTATGTCTTCGAGAACCACACCCACCTCGATGACCAGGGCCGCCTCGCCCCGCGCATGGGGCTGACCTGGCCCAACCCGGACTGGGGGGAGAAGGTCGTCGGTGTCGTCGACTTCGTCGACGCCGATCGACGTGGCGAGGCGGTCCAGGGCACAACGCCTCTCGCCATCGCCGACGAGCTTGGCGCCCACGCCGAGGCCATCCGCCAGGCGCGCGAGGGGATGCTGCCCCTGCGCGACCGCTGCTCCTGGGGCCCGGAGCGCTTCGATACGCTGCTCGGCGTCCTCCAGATGAACGAGCTTCTCGCCCGGCACAGCGCCGCGAAGATCCGCGCCGCCGTGGCGTGGGAGCGGTGGGACGTCGGCGTCGGTCCCGCCGACGCGGTGCTGCCTCCGCTCGATGAGTCCGTCTCGGCCTTCGCGCAGTACGCCCAGGTCGCGGAGAAGCTGTACCCCAACATGACCTATGGCGCCAAGCGGAATGTGCTGACCAAGCCGCTCCCGTGGACGAACCTGGACCTGTGGAACCACTACACGTATGAGCCACAGTACCGCTTCTCGGCGTACGCCATCCGCCTGCTACGGGAGCTGGCGCTGATCGCGGAGGCGATGGCGGAGGGACGGCACGAACTGCCCTACGAGCTTGACCTGTTGCCGCCAGTGGAGGGGGAGGTGATCGCGCGGACCGACCGGAACGGCCCGAGCGGCGGCTTCAAGCTCAACCAGTTCCCGCCCCAGGCGACCGCGCGCATGGAGAACGGGCGGCTCATCTGCGACTACCAGGCGACCCGCGCCGACTTCTACTTCCCCTTCGTGACCGACACGAAGGAACGCCCGCTGCAGCGCGGCGTCACGTACGAGGTCGACTTCCGCTATGAGGCCCTGCGCGTCGGCGAGAATGACCCGCTCGTGCTCTCGTTCGGGGCGCGAACCACCGAAGGCACCTGGCACCGCGACGTGGGGAACCGCTACTTCTTCGTGCGGAAGGGCACGACGGGGGAGATTCGGACCCAGTTCGTACCCCGAGACTTCGACGACTACTACGTCTACCTCAGCATGAACGGCGACGGCACGATCGCGGTGGAGGATGTGCGGCTGGTTCGAGGTCCGAAGGAGGAGGCCAAGTAGGGCCCCTCGGGACGACGGGGCACCTCGTCAGTCCCCACCAGCCTCTCCCACAGCGCCGGATCATCGCGCATTCAGCCCGTGGAAGGCCTCCCGAATCCACTGGTCGGGGAAGACGCTCTTCCCGGCGGGGGTCGTCAGGACCGCCGTCCCGAGGTGCTCAACCAGCGCCCGCAGCTCGGGCGCCGCGTCGGCATCGAGGGCGCCGCCGCGCGCTGCATGATGAGGCATTCTGCCCTTCCGCGAGGGAAGCCCGCGCGCTCAGAGACTGATGCACGAGGCCACCTATACAACCTCCCTGAGCATGGCCAGCGCTTCCTCGTCCTTCTCCCTGAGCGTTCGCAGGACTTCGATGCCCTTGCGCCTCATCTCGCTAGTCCAATCGCCGGAGTAAGCCGGGATCTGCCTCCCGAGGAACTGCTCCTGCTCGACGCGGATCCACCATCCTGTGTCGGGCTCCACGTAGCCATCTTCGCTGAAGGGGAAGCAATCCCAGCTCTCGGTCATGTGCTGGACGAGCTGGTCATACGTCTGGGCCGCCTCTTCCAGCAGCCTCCTGCGGGCCCCACCGGCGAACCGGGGCGCGATCCGCCTGACGTACTGCGCTGCCGCCCGGCGCGCATCGTGTAGCGAATCGTACATCCAGGCATGCCCCTGCCAGTACATGAGGAACTGCTCGGCCCTCAGCTTCGCAATGCCCTCGTCGTCTTCGAGGTCCTCGACCCAGGCATCGTAGGCGCTGATGCCGTTCACATAGTCGGGCTTGTAGAACGCCATCCACGCGGTCGGACCACTCACGCGTCCCCGCTCCGTCTCCAGGAGTGTCACGGCGCGCTTCACGGACGCCCAAGTTGCCTCTTCTGCGAGGAGCGCCTCCCCGCCCTTCGAGATCAGGTACACGTCCCAGGGGAACTTCGGGGCGCGCTGGTAGTCCGAGCCCTCGGGGTCATAGTACGTCCGGCAGACGTACCTATTCCCCTGGCACTCGCCGTCCTCGTCTTTCAGGGGCACATCGGCATCGTAGCCAGCGATTACGCCCCAGCATGAGGCCCCCTCGAGATTCATGGCGATGACGGGGCGGTTCTCGTCGATCTCCGTCTCGATCCTCTTGGCTACCCTCTCGCCGCCCTTCTCCTTGTGAAGGACGTGCGCGTCGGTCTCCCGCTGGTAGCCCGTCACCTCCAGGAGCGCGTCGAGGTGTGGCCCGACCGACGCATCAACCGAAATGCCCGGGTGTATGCGGCCGCCCATCAGCCGGTCCGATGACGGGTACGCGATCCTGATCCGGAACGCCGCCCCCGACAGCCCCATCAGATCCACATAGTCATACGGCTCACGGTGGTACCGGAGCACGGCCTCCAAGCAACCCATCAGGGTGCACTGCTTGCCCTTCCTGAACCCGAGCGGCTGGACGCCCTCGAGCACCTTCACGTTGTCTTCGCCTTGCGCCGGGCTCTGCGTGACCGGCAAGAGCGCGGCGGTGGCACTTGCGCCAACGACATGCAGGAACCGACGGCGCCTCATGGTCTCCTCCGCCAAACGGAGTCTGGGACAGGAGCGCACCACCCAACCGCTGCCAGTGCTCGGTTGATCTCCGCAATGCCCGCTCTCTCGTGCGCGAGAGGCTCCGCCAGCGCACCGTCAGCCGCCTGCCTCGTTCAGCCCGTGGAAGGCCTCCCGAATCCATTGGTAGTTCTGCTCGCTCATGCCGAGGGAGGCGTAGTCCTCGATGTAGGCGATGAACCCCCCGTTGAACGCGCCGAGCTGCTCCTTCAGCCGGCGCGCGTAGGCGAAGATCTCGTCCCGCGTCCCGGTGCACGCCAGCCGCTGATGGTCCACCGAGCAGCAGAAGCACACCTTCCCGCCGAAGTCCCTCGCCAGCCGCTCGATGCCGAAGATGTCCGGCTGGAGTAGCTCGAGGATGTCCACGCCGCACTCGATGAAGTCGGGGATGATGTCGGACACGTCCCCGCAGGTGTGCAGCCACACCTTCATCCCCGCCCGGTGTACGCGCGCGAACTGGTCCGCGTAGCGCGGCTTGAACACCTCCCGCCACACGCTCGGTGCGATCATCAGCCCCTGCTGCGTGCCCCAGTCGTCCCCGAACTTGGCGCAGTCGAGCGGGTACGGGCCGAGCTGATCGATGATCCCGTTCTCGACCCCGAACACCAGGTCGAGGACTCGCTCCGCCCGGCCTCGGTCGAGCGTCAGGTCCATCAGGAACTGCTCGAACCCCCGCAGGAAGGTGGCGCAGTTGAACCCGCTGATGCCGATGCCGAGGAAGCGAAACCGATCGGCATTCTCCTCACACCACGCCGCGACATGGTCCAGCCTCCCCGGCGCGAAGGGATCGGGCGGCAGATACCCCTCAACCTGCGCCCAATCGGCGAGCGGATGCACGTGCGGCTGGCCCATCGTTCGGTCGAGGCTCCTCCACACATACCCCCACTCGGTCATCCCCGGCTCCGACGGCTCCCACCCCCTCGCCGGCGCCCAACCGGTGCCCACGGTGTCCGAGCACTCGAAGTCGCGGTTGCAGTAGTGGATCGGCACCCGGGGCGGGCCGGTGAACTCAACGGCGCGGGTGACGATCTCCTTGGAGGTCATGTCGAGCTTCAGTGCCCTCCGTAGAACCAATCGACACCAATCCTGGCCACGTGCAGTCCATCCAGCGCGTGGTAGCTGATGACCGCTACGTCGCCCAGGAAGCCAACGCTCTGGTAGCCGTAGTCGCCGTCGGGGTCGCCGGCGATGGCGCGGGGGTCGATCCAGGTCTCGCCCTCGTCCTTCGAGATCACAGACACCAGGGGTGTGCGCCGGTGGTCCTCGCCGCCCGTGGCGCGGATGAGGAGCAGATCGCCCGTGGTCGGGATGCGCTTGATGGTGACGGCGCCGCAGTTCGGCAGCGGCAGCGACTCGATGAACTCCCCCTTCGACCATGTCTCGCCCTTGTCCGTCGAGAACGCGCGGCCGACGTACCCGCTATACGAGCGGAAGGTCATCAGCAGGCGCCCGTCCTTCAGCTCGACGCACTCGGGCTCCTGAGCTTCGTGCGGGTCCATGTCGACCTCGTTTTTCGCCATCCACCACGAGTATCCGTTGTCATCCGAGTAGAATACGCGGCAGACGTACCCCTCGTGGTCGCGCTCGGCCGGGTAGCGCTTCTTACACTCGCAGGGCGCGATGATCCGGCCGGTCGAGAGCAGCGTCCACTTGTCATTGTGCATGATGTTGTAACCGGGGGCGGGGGTCATGATGAGCTGGTCTCCCCACGTCTTCCCCTCATCGCCGGAGCGCCGGTAGTAGTTACACCCATAGTAGGGGGGATCGCCGGTGGCGTAGATGTAGGAGAGCAGGACCTCCCCGTTCGGCAGCCGGAGGAAGCTCGGGTGGCCGTAGTACCCCTTCGCCGAGGGCGGCTTCGGGTTCGGCACCAAGGGGAACTCGTCGCTCCAGGTGCGCCCCTGATCGCTCGACGTCCGGCCCATGATGCCGTTCACCGTGTAGCAGAGGAGCAGACCGCCGTCCTTCAGCTCGATGATGTCCCCCGGCATTCCGCGCGGCCCGTACCGGCCGGGGGTAATCTTGACCACGTGGGCATCCTCGAAAAGAGCCTCGCCGAACGCCGCCGCCGCAAGCAGGACGAGTCCGAGAAGCAAGGAAGCAGTCGTCATCGGACCTCACTCCCAATCCAGGGATGGCAGCGGGAGCCCACGCCAACCAGCCCTCGCGTGTCGGGTGGGTCTCCGGACCCGACACGCCCTCTGACGTGCCTCAACGCCGCAACTCCCCGATCCGGCGCACCATCTCCTGCCTCGTTGCGTCCAGGTCGACCGTCTTGGGGTCGATACCCTCCAGCCACTTGCCGGCCTCCGCCGCCCTCACCCTCGCTTCAGCCGTTCCGCTCTTGATGGCCCTCTCGATCGCGAGCCGCAGCACCGTCGCGTACTTCACGTCATCCATCCCCTCGCGGAAGCCCTCCAGCGCCAGCGTCTCGACGACGCCGTTCACCGTGGGGTAGGCCACGTTGTGGTCGCGGTAGCTGTCGCAGTCGAAGTCGTTCCAGGGCGAGCCCGAGGAATCCATGTAGCAGTACGTACACGCGCCGTCGTAGTCCGTTTTCCACAGGAGCAGCCCGTAGTTGCGTCGGTAGACCGCGGGGTCCTCGACCGGAGTCTGCGGGTTGGCGTAGTTCCAGATCAGGTGCCTGCGCTTGTGCCACTCGGGCGGCTGGCCGGGGTCGAGCGGGCCGGCCCAGTTGAACAGGTCGAGCAGGTCCCCGACCGCCTCGAGCTGGCCCCGGTAGCCCGACACGACCACCTTGCCTCCTGCCTCGTGTACCGCCTGCCAGGCCGTCCGCTGCGCCGCGAGCCGGTCGCCCGTCGCCTCATCCAGACCGTAGAAGTAGACCTCGGGGAACCCGTACTCCCGCGCGAGGCGGATCGTCTTGGCCACGTTGGCCTTCAGCGCCTCGAGAGCTGCCGGCTCGGTGGGCGCGCCGATCATGCCCGAATCGCCGAAGTGCAGGTCCCGCCCGCTCATGCCTGTCTCGCGCATGATGCCCAGCATCTTGCGGAAGAGCGGCTCGTTGCCGTAGACGATCTCCGGGCTCCAGATCATCATCGGCGCCACGATGCCGTGCTCGAACATGTGCCGCAGCTCGGCGCGGAACTGCGCCTCGCTCTTGACCTTGAAGCCGATGCTGCCCGCCCCGGTCGGGTCGAGTTCGCCCCAGTAGTACAGGCTGCCGGTGAAGTCCTGGGCCAGATCGTAGTGCGTCTTCGGCGCCTCCAGCGCGAAGGGCAGCACCTCGACGCTCAGCGCCACCTGGCCGAGCTTCCTCGGGCCGGCTGAGAGGGTGACCGCGCCCTCGTACCGGCCCGGCTTTGCGTCCGGGGGCACGTGAACCCTTACCCACACCTGCCTGTTCTCGCCCGCCGGCAGGTCGAGCGGGAGCAGCCCCGCGGCATCGCGCACGGGGTACTCGCCGAGCTTGGCGCGCCAGCCCCACGGCACATCGGCCGGGTCATCGATCGGCACGTAGATTGTGTCCTCGGGGAACGACAGCCTGAGCGTGTTGTGCTGTTCCTCGAGGTCCACTTTCACGAGCGTGTCATCGTTCAGGAGCAGCTCGGGCACAAGCACCTTGTGAGTGCGATCCTGCCCGATGCCGTGGGGCGCGCTGCCCGCCTGAAACCAGCACTTCACCCACTTGGCCTCCACGTTGCTCGCGGGAATCGTGCCGCCGGGGCCCTTGAGGTCGCCGGTAGTGACCAGGAGACCCGTCACCGCCTCCGGCGCCCAGAGCACGAGGCTCGCCGGCTCGTACTCCCCGGCGCACGCGCGCAGGACGATCTTGGCAGCGATCTCCCCCGGCAGATCGGTTGAGTACGGCAGCACCATCGTGGAGGTCACTGGCGTGATGCGGTACACGAGCACCCGTTCGGCTGCTACCGTACCCGCCTTCAGGGCCGCGACCGCCTCTCCCAGCCGCTTGACCGTCGCGGCCGGCCCCGCCAGGGCCTTCACCAGCGCATCGCTCCCCGCTTCGAGCGCTGCACACGCCTCGAGGTCAGCCTGAGCCTTCCGCGCCGCCGCCGCGATGGTCGGCTTCCACGCGTCGGCCATTGCCGCCTGGGGCAGCGCCCCGGCCTCCGCCGCCACCCGTTTGGTTGCCTCGACGCAGCCGGGGAGCTCCTGTCTGACCATCTCGTCCACGGCACCCGCCAGGTCGACCACGCGGATGTCGTCGAGCATGGCGGAAGTGTTCGTCTTGGGTCCCTGGTGGAAATGGATCGTGATGGCCCGCGTGTAGGCGGGGAACCAGTCGGACACGAGCATCGCACTCTCGGTCCACTCCGCCGTCTCCCGCGAGGGCTCCTGCCGGGCGTACGGGTCGCCCGTCTTCCCATCGGTGCCGAAGAAGTCCACCCGCAGGTAGAGCGGCTCCGGCCCGGAGACGAGCCGCGACTTCCAGTACACCGCGATCGGGTGGCCGGGGACGATGGGGATGTGGCCCTTGACGATCAGGTCCTCGAAGTCGTCGGACGACACCACCTGCGCGCATCTGCCGCCGTCGGGTCGCTCGACGACACTCCAGCCCTGGTCCGGCCGCCACCGGTCGAGCGTGCCACTCTCGAAGTCCTCCGCGAACAGGACGTCTCCCGGCGGCTGCTTAGCGCCCAGCTTCGGGAGCAGCGACTCGGCCGCCTCACGCGTCGTCATGGCCTGCGCTGGCGGCACCAGCGCCAGCGTCGCCAGCCCAGCGGCGATCAGCGCGAACCACATCGTTCTCATGCCCGTGTACCTCCCGAGTACATCGGCGTTCACACCTGAGGGACCTGCAGGAGCCGTGCCGCGTTCTGAAACCGCGCGCACAGGCGGGCTCAACATGCCGCAAGACGACCGCCGGCCTCGTCAGCACCGGCGAGTCGTTCGGCACGACGACGGCCATGGGGCGGGCGATGCTCGGCGCCGCCGTTCCCGGCCTGCAGGTACACCTATTCGTGGGAGCAGGGCAGAGTCCTCGTCGAGCCGAGGGAGGCCAAGGTGGTGCGCCAGGTCCTCGATTCCCCGGCGCGCCGCAAGTGGGCGCGGTTGCCCAACGGGCAGCCCGACCTGAGCGGACCAGTTGCACCGTCCACGTAGGCCGGAAGGTGTTGAGGTGTCCTGGGGCCAGCCCGGCGCTCGGAGGCACGTGGTTGGCTGTGGTGTTCGCATCATGACGGCGCGAATGGGAAGATTGTGTTGGAAAGCGCGGTTGTCGGGGTAGGAACAGACCCGTCGGCATCGAACTGGTCTCTGCACATGGATCGCACAGACCCGCCCAACCACCGGACGGGCCAGTACCAGCCCGGCCCCATGAGCGCGGACCACGTCCGCACCCTCGTTGCACGCTGCCAGGCAGGGGACAAGACGGCTTTCGAGCCGCTGCTAGCCGCATGCCGTCCCCTCATCCATGCTCTGGTGCGGAAGATGGATCAGGATGGGGAGTGGGTTGAGGACACGGTCGTGGAGGTCGAGGTCCAGCTATGCCGGTCGATCCGGTCCTTCGCCGGGCGAAGCTCCTTCACCACCTGGGTCTACAGTCTCACGATCAAGGTGTGCGCCGCCGAGCTGCGGCGGGACGCCAGGCACACGGCGCCCGAGCGCCTGGCCAGGTTCAGCGAGGCAGTGGGGGGCGATCCGGCGGAACTGGCCGTCCAGCACGACCAGCAGGAGCGCGCCTTGAGGCTCGTGGCTGACCTGCCCGAGAAGTATCGGGTCGCCGTGGTGTTGCGACACCTCTGCGGGTATACCTACCGGGAGGTGGCCGACATCCTGGGGGTGCCGCTGGGCACCGCGAAGACGTGGGTTCTCCGAGGGACGAGGCGGATAGCCCGGGCCTTCCTGGCGGAGGAGGCCGGCGAGCCGGAGGGTTGACGAGCGACTCCCCGCTCCGCGATCTCCCCGTGCGCGGCCTCTCAGGCCGGCTGAGTTCTGGCCGGTTCGAGACGGCAGAAGCTGTAGCCCCGGCCCGGCACTGTCTTGATCAGCTCGTGGTTGCAGCCCGCGGAGCGGAGCTTGCGCCGGAGGTTTGAGATGTGCACTTCGATGAGGTGGTCCGTCCTCTCCCCTGGCCACAAGGCTCTCACCAGCTCGTCCTTCGTAAACAGCGTGCCGGGCCGGCCAGCCAGGAAGCGAAGCAGCCGGACCTCGGTCGTAGAGGCGCCCAGGCTGCGCCCGGCGTACTGGGCGCGTCCTTCGTCAGCGTCGATGCGCAGGGGGCCGACGGCGATCTTGCCCTGAGGCTCGAGCGGCTCCGCGGTCCTCAGGGCGGCCCGCATCCGAGCCGCCAGTTCGCGGAGATCGACGGGCTTCCTCACGTAGTCCACTGCGCCCGAGTCCAGTGCTTCGGCCGCCACCGCGGGGGACATCTGGCCCGTCACCACGACGATGGGAACGCGGCTGAGCCGCCGCAGCTCGTTGAGGATGCTCAAGCCATCCACATCGGGCAGTCCGAGATCGAGAAGGATGGCATGCGGCGGGGCACGGCAGGACACCGCGAGGGCTTCCGCACCGGTCGCAGCCTCGATCACCTCGTACCCTTCCTGCCGGAAGGCTCTAGCGAAGAGAATGCGAAGATCGTCAACATCCTCGACAATGAGCAAGCGTTGCCTTGCCACCGACCGTCCCCCCTTCGGCCGTGCTTCCCTCTGCGTCAGTCCGGCTAGGAGTCCAGCCGGGCCCCACCGGCGCAGATCGAGCCCACTTGGCGCAAGACGATGCGGCCTGTACGCTAGCTAGCTGCTTTGCCCCCAGGTCATCCTTTCCCGAAAGCATTCCCTACGCGGCGGACCTCTCGTCCGCCGTCATCTTGACAGGCGTGCCTGCTGCCCTGCAGTCCCGGGCCGAGCGAAGCAATCCGGCAACGGATCCCGGGGCTCCCCAAGAGTCTTCTCCGTCCTGCTGAACGCACGTCTAAGGTGCCTGCCCGGACTGGCATCCGTGGGCTGCCGCTACGGCGCACATACATTAGTTGCCTTGCTGACGCGGAAAGCTTCACATATTGTGCTGATCGCCGCAGTCTTGTAGCCGCGACTCGCTGTGCCAGCACGGGAGAGTGTCCTCCAGAGCAGATTGCCGGGCCGTTCGACGATGGGCCGATGGCCGTTCGGCGGAAGTGAAGACCTCATGCTCCTCTGACACTCCGACACTCGCAAGTCTCAGCTATCGAGCACCTCGCGGACCTTCCGGGCGACCGCATTCAGCGTCAACGGCTTCTGCAGGCAGGCGATCCCCGGAGCCGACGATCCGTCGGGCAGAGCGACGTGCTCGCTGTAGCCGGACACGTACAGGGCTTTGAGCGAGGGACTCTCAGCGGCCAGCGCTTCATAGAGGGCCGGGCCGGTCATGTCGGGCATGACCACATCACTGAGTAGCAGCCTCACCTCGTCCCCGCGTTCCGCGAAGAGCCTCATGGCCTCCTTGGCGGAGGTGGCGCAGAGGACCGAATAACCGAAATGCTCGAGAATGCGCGTCACGACGCTCCGAACGGCCTCCTCGTCATCCACGACGAGGATGGTCTCAGCGCCGCGTTGTACATCCGGTTCGCCGATCGCGTTCTCATCCTCGGGTGCGGCGTCTAGGCGGGGGAGGTAGACCCTGAAGCAGCTTCCGACCCCGGGCTCGCTGTCGACCCGGATGCTGCCCCCATGTTGCTTGACGATACCGTAGACGATGGAGAGACCGAGCCCGGTGCCCTTGTCGGCGGGCTTCGTGGTGAAGAAGGGCTCGAAGATGCGCTCGCGGGTGGCTTCGTCCATCCCACAGCCGACATCGCTGACGGCGATCACGACGTACGGACCGGAGGCGAGGCCGACGTGACGCGCGGCATACTCCTCATCCAGGAACACATTGGCCGTCTCGATGTTGAGCAGGCCGCCACTCGCCATGGCGTCGCGGGCGTTGGCCACGAGGTTCATGATCACTTGCTCGGTCTGGGTAGCATCAGCCTGAACGGGGCCCAGATCGGGGGCGAGGTCAAGCTTGAGCTCGATGTCCTCGCCGATGATGCGCCCGAACATCTCGCAGAGGTTGCTGATAGACTCGTTGATGTTGAGCACGACGGGCTCCATGCCTTGACGGCGGCCGAAGGCCAGAAGCTGGCGGGTCAGCCCGGCGGCGCGGTCGCCGAGGACGCGGATCTTCCCCAGGTCTTCGCGTGCGGGGGAGTCCTGCGGGAGGCACTGCGGCGCGAGCGAGGCGTAGCCGATGATCCCGGTCAGAAGGTTGTTGAAATCGTGAGCGATGCCTCCCGCCAAGGTGCCGATGCACTCGAGCTTCGACGTCTGGCGCAGATGCTCTTCCAGCGCTCGCTGGTGGGTGACGTCATCGATGACCAGGAGCGCGCAGGCAGCCCCTTGTGCCCCCTCCCCGATCGGGCGGAAGCCGCAGATCCTGATGTCTAGACAGATCTCCGTACCTTGGTCCGACAGGTGTCTCAGGGACAGCAGTTCATCCTGGCCGGCGTTTGCGGCCACAGCGCGTATCCGGTCCAGCAGCGACTGCTGAGAGAGAAGGCGCTCCGGGAACGCCTCGGCGATGTTCCGTCCGACAATGGCGGAGGGCTCGACGCCTCGTTCGTCGAGGTAGCGTCGGTTCACCATCAGGACGTTCAGGTCGGCGTCGAGCACAAGGAGCGAGGAGGGGATCGTCGCCAGCGTGGCCTGGGTCAGCCGCAGGAGGTCCACGAGCTCCTCTTGGGCGCGTCGGCTCTCGGTGACGTCCCGCGAGAAGAGAGCGATGTGGTCGACGTGGCTGTGTTCATCGAACAGGGGGTAGATGAGGCTGTCCAGACACCGCCCTTCCCAGTGCTCCTCAAAGCGCGCCGGAGCGCCGGAGCGCACGGCTTCGTCGATGCGCGCCCGCCGCTCGTCGGCCAGAGCGGGAGCCAGCAGGCTGAAGATGGAGGAACCGGCGAGCTTGCGCCCCTCACCCTCGAACTGCTGCGCGAACGGCTCGTTCAGGCCGAGGATGGTGCCCTGGGTGTCGATGAGCACCGCCGCATCGGCGCTGGCGTTGAGGAGTGCGCGCGCCGTCTCGGCGCTCTGCCGCAGCGCAGCCTCTGCGCGGTTGCGCTTGCTGACGTCGCGGAAGCTGAGGACGCGGCCGACCACCTCGGAGTTCACCCACAGCGGTCGGGAGTAGCGCTCGAAGACGCGCCCGTCCTTCAGCTCGAGAACGTCATACGTCTCGACGGTGGGCCGGCGGCCCATGCTGCGCATGCGGGCGACGAAAGCCACCGGGTCCTTCAGCTTCTCCAGGATGAAGGCGTCAATGTCGCGGGCATTGCACGGCTCCATGACGGACTCGGGGATGTCCCACATGTCGGCAAAGCGGCGGTTGAAGCGCAGGACCTTCCGGCCCTTGCTCGTGACCAGCATTCCGTCGGCCGTCGCCTCGATCGTCGCCCGGGACAGGGCCGGGGAGTCTTCCAGGGCAACCGTAGGGGGGGTGCCGGCCGCGTCTTCCGAGCAGGTCATGACCACCAACCGCCGACCCTCGCGAGTGCACGCCGCCGCGCGGACCTCGACGGGCACGGTCATCCCGCCCTCGGCGAGGAAAGCGGACCGCACGAAGGCCTGATCCGCTTCCGCGAGCCGCCGCAGGGCCGACGCGAGCGTGGCGACCTGGTCGGTGGAGCAGATACCCAGCGGAGACAACTGCGAGAGCCGCTCGGTAGTGTAGCCGAGAAGACGGCAGGCGGCGGAGTTGATCTCCTTGAAGCGCCCGGGCGTCCCGTCGGGCGCGAGCTCGAAGGTCAGCGCCGCGTCCCGGCAGTGGCCGAAGAGGAACCGGTAGCGGGTCTCATCGGCCTGCCGCTCCTCCTCCGCGTGCCGGAGCTCGACGCGAAGTCGAGCTGCCTCGATGGCCTGGCGCAGCACCGACGGCAACCACCGTTCGACGTCACATCCCGGCACCACGAAGTCGGCCGCCCCGTCGGGGCACGCTCCGGAGGCCTCCGGGGCCGCGGCCCTCGACGTGACGACGACGACTGCGGCATCGGGGTGCGCGCCCCGCAGGACAGGCACCGTCTCCCAGCCGGCCTCCTGGAGGACGGAGTCGCCCACAACCAGGGCATCACACGGCCCGCCCAGCATCGCGGCGCTGTCCGAGTCGCCGATACACGCGTCCGCGAAGGCTGGTTCGAGCGCCTGCCGCCAGCGCGCGCGGTTCGGTTCCCCCTCATCCAGCAGAGCGACTCGCAACGGACGGTTGGGCACTGAAACGCACCCCTTCCTGTGCCTAGAGCAGATCGCCGAGCGGGCCGAGATCGAGGCGGAGATCCTGCCTCCGAAGGCCGAAAACCGTACAGAGCTCGCTCAAACGGGCATCGAGCTTCTGGAACGTGTCGCCGATGCGCTCGATCTCCTCGTCCGTGAGCGACCCCGCCTCGATCCGCCGCAGGGCCTGGCGCTCCATCAACTGGCGTAGCAGATCGATCAGGGTGAGCACGAGCTTAGCAAGGCCCTGGTCTGGGCTCTCACGGTCGGCGTTGATGCGCTCCGGCAGGGCACTCCTCGCACCCGCGATCTCGCTTGCGAAGGCGTCCAGCTTCCCCGTGTGGGCCAGGATTTTGCCGTCATGGGGTCGGTCCGGGTCGAAGACGAGCATCGCGGATCGCCTCCTGCGCCTTCTCTCGTGGCCCAGGCGCCACGAAGCTGAACGGCGGCCAGGGGCCGGTGCAGAGCAGACTCAGCGATGGATGAGCGGACCCGAGAGCGCTCACTTGGCGACGGAACCCGTCTATCCGGTCGCGCTCGATGAGATAGGCGCCGGTGAGCAACATGCGCGGCGTGACGAGCAGCCGATAGGAGCTCTCGGCCGCCAGGTGCTCGAGCGAGCCGTGTATCCGGAGCGCCAGGTCTCGGGCCTGCTCGCGGCAGGCCGTCTCCTGGCGCTCCTCCTCCGCTCGTGCCAGAAGGTAGGCGCGGCCCGACCCTGGGGCAGCACAGGCCTCGCCCGGATTCGCTCCCTCGGGCTCGCCCCAGAGGACACGCAGGCCCAACTCGACCCGGCCCCGAAGTCTCTCCAGGTTCGCCTCGCACCAGGCGCGGCGCTCTCGCAGCGCCTCGCGAACGCGATCCGGGTCGGAGGCGACCGCGCCAAACCGGACGGGGAGAACCGTTCGGTCGGCCATGAGCGCTTCGAGCACGGCTTCGTGCCGCAGCAGGTTCTCCTCCGTCGCCGGCACGGCGTCTCGGGAGCATGGGCTCACGACCGCGGCGAGGCCGTCGACGCGGACGGTGGCCAGGCGGGCACCCTCGATCCCGGCCACGCTCGGCGCCTCAGCTTGCGGCTGATCGGTCACGGCGTAGAGCCATATCATGGCCGGTGTCGGCCTCCCACGGCGCCTCTAGAGCCTGGCGGCGCATCCTGTCGGCGGTCTCGACCGAGCTGAGCAGCAGCTTGACTCCCAGGTAGATCAGGTCCACGTCGGCCACAGAGAGTGTGAGGTCGCCCCAAAGAACCACGCCCTTGTCGATGACCCGATCGAGAACCTCGAGTAAGGTCACCTCTCGCCTGGTCGCCAGACTACTCACTGGAGGCACCTGCCTGTCCATCGCCACCGACGAAGCTGTAGAGCGGCCAGGGGCCGGTGAGCTCGTGGCGGAACCCGAGCGGCTCGAACTCCTCGCGCAGGGCCTCAAGCTCTCGCCGGAACCCCTCAACCTGCCCACCCGGCACGAGGTAGGCCCCGTTGAGGATCAGCTCGGGCGCCGCGCCGATGGTTTCCGCCTGCGGCACCGGTCTGGGCACCGCCTCCTCGGCGTGGGCCGAGAGGCGGTCGTGGGTACCGTCAGCGCACTCGCCCACTACGGTGTCCATGGCCTCGGCGATCGTCCGTTCCAGCCCCTTGCGGGCGAGGTATGCCGCACCGGGCGACTGCCCAACCAACTTGGCCTTCAGCTCCACGATCTCCGGTCGCGCCTCCTCCACGCCCTGGGCCAGTCGCTCCCGGTCGACCCACACCTTGACGCCCCATTCCTGTCTGCCGTCCAGCCTGGTGATCGCATCCTCGAAGTCGTAGTAGTGCTCGGCCAGCATCCCCCGAACGCCATCCTCGCTGCAGAAGATCGTGCAGAACCGCATCGGCACGACTGTTACGCGCCGGCATAGCGCCTCGACGACGGCCTCGTGAGCCCGCACATCGGCCTCCACCAAGCTCATGTCGCGCATCCGTTCGGGCAGCTCTTCCTCCCCGTACTGGCTGAGCGGCACGCGGCTGACGGCGGCCTGGAGACCGCGGTGCGCCAGAGCGTAGACGGGCCCCAGGCCGCCAATCCCCTCCGGCAACTCCGTCACGTCGGCCTCGGTGCGGGTGACGCCGTATACGTAGAAGCCGCACCCTCGGTCCTCGTCCTCGGCGGGCTGGGCGGGCGTGGCCTCCTGGGGCGCTGCGATACGCTGCCCTTCGCCGGTAGGCGGGGCCTCCAGCAGGGGGCGCGGATCGGCGGCCGCGCTGCGCAGCTCCTTGGCCGCTGCCTCCAGGAGTGCCTCGAGCATCAGGCGCCGAATCGTCGTCTTGGCCTCGGCGAGAGCCTCCTCCCGGGCCTCGCGGAGCAGGGCCGGAAGCTGGCCGTTCTCCCGCACGGCGACCTCGCGCCTGATCTCCTCGGTAAGCCGGGCCGCGTCGGCCTCCATCACCGGTCCCACCTCCATCATCGCCTGGGGCTGCCACGGCTACATCGCCATCTCGACGGCTTCGGCCTGTCGCCGGATGTCCACGAGCAGCGTCTTCTCGACGGTGTCTCGTGTGAACGCACAGTGTCCGGCGCAACCTTCACCATCGCTCGAGGCCCAGTGCTCGGCATAGGCCAGGAGGAGACCGTAGGCCTGGCTCAGCTCGGCCATGCGGGATCCGGCGGTTGGGTCTTCGCGGTTGACATCCGGGTGAGCGAGAGCGGCCTCGCGGCGGAAGGCCCGGCGGATCTCGTCAGCGGTCGCCGTACCCCCGAGCTTGAGCAGGGCGCGTGCCCGGTCGACCTGGTCGAAGGAAGGGGTCGCCACTTCCACCGTCGCGAAGCTGTACGGCGGCAGCGGCCCGACGCAGCGGAAGGTGAGCTGCCCCCCGAACTCCTCGTCGAGCAGAGGCAGCCGCCGATCGAGCTCGTCGCGGCCGGGGCGGTCCAGAAGGAGCCCTACGTTGAGCACGACGCTGTCGTCCATGGTAGGGCTGATCGCGAGGTCAGGCGTGATTGCGCGGAAGGCCGGGAGGAGGCGCTCCTGCAGCTCGGCCCGCCGCCGAGCCAGGGAGGCCTGGACGGCCTGGCCCACGGCGATGCGCTCGACACGGGTAAGCTCAGCGGGTCGACCGACGATCTGGGCGGTGAGCCCGGCGATCGGCTCTTCGCCGCGGACTTCCCGGAATACGCGCTGCAGATCCCAGAGGACGACGACCTCCATCTGCAGGCGTCCCCGGAGCTGGTCAAGCGCACTGCAGAAGAGGGGCTGGCCCTGGGCGAGCAACCGTCGCACGGTCTCCTCTTCAGTGAGGACCGTGCCGAACTTCACCGGCAGAACCGGCAGGAACCTCATGATCTCCTCGACCACCCGCTCGTGGGCGAGGAGGCGGCGAACGATGGCGTCCTTGGTAAGCCCTCGGGCGTCCCCGGCCGCGCCCGGGCCGACGACCGCGGCCAAGTCGCCGTGCGGGAGAGTGCGAGCGTGACCCATCCCGCCGTCGAGCCCGCTCACCTCGAAGGTCATCTCATCGCCCGTCGGCACGATGGCGTACACGTATTGCGTGGCCACTCTCAGGCCTCCTTACGGCGGCTCGCGAACGCCGCCTCGAAGTGTTCCTCGCTCACGCGCAAACCGTCCAGTCTTTCGGGCGTGAGGGTCTCGCCCGTGGGATGGTCATCCAGGAACTTGCGGATCGCCAGGAGACCTGCCCGGTGGCAGATGCCCTCGATGTCGGCGCCGACCGCGCTCTCGGTCCGGTCGGCCAACGGCCCCAGGTCGACGTCGTCAGCCAACGGCATCTTGCGGGTGTGGACCCGGAAGATCGCCAAGCGGGCGTCACGGTCGGGCCGGGGCAACTCGACCAGGAAGTCGAACCGGCCGGGTCGGAGCAGGGCGGGATCGAGGCGGTCGAGCCGGTTCGTCGCTGCCAAGACGACTACGCCGCGGAGTTCCTCGATACCGTCCAACTCACTCAGGAGTTGGCTGACCACTCTCTCGGTGGCCTGGGTGTCGCCGCCGCCGCGTCGCGGGGCGAGGGCGTCGATCTCGTCGAGGAAGATGATGCAGGGAGCGGCCTGGCGCGCCTTGCGGAAGACCTCCCGCACGCCGCGCTCGGATTCGCCGACCCACATGCTCATCAACTGCGGGCCCTTGATGGCGATGAAGTTGGCCTCGCTTTCACGGGCGACGGCCTTGGCGAGAAGCGTCTTGCCGGTGCCGGGCGGACCGTGCAGGAGGATTCCCTTGGGCGGGCGCACGCCGGCGCGCTCGAAGACGGGCGTGTACCGCAGGGGCCATTCGGCCGCCTCGATGAGCAGCTGCTTCACGTCCTGCAGCCCCCCGATGTCCTCCCACGTCACATCGGGCACCTCGGTGAAAACCTCGCGGATTGCCGAGGGCTCGACCTCAGCCATCGCGGCCGTGAAGTCATCCATCGTCACCTCGAGAGCCATCAGCTTCTCGTAGGGGATGGCAGCCTCGGCGAAGTCGATGTCGGGCATCAGGCACCGCAGCGCGCTCATGGCGGCTTCGCGACAGAGCGCAGCGAGGTCCGCCCCCACGAAGCCATGGGTCACCGCGGCGAGATGATCCACATCCACCTGTTGCGCCAGCGGCATCCCTCGGGTGTGGATGTCCAGGATCTCGCGTCGGCCGTCCCGGTCGGGAGCCGCGATGGCGATCTCCCGGTCAAAGCGCCCAGGGCGCCGCAGGGCCGCGTCCAGGGTGTTGGGGATGTTCGTGGCCGCGATGACGATCACGTCGCCCCGGGATTCCAGTCCATCCATCAGGGCCAGCAGTTGGGCGACGACGCGCCGCTCGACCTGGCGATCACCGCTCATCTCCTCCCGCTTCGGGGCGATGGCGTCGATCTCGTCGATGAACAGGATGCTGGGAGCCTTGGCGCGAGCCTCCTCGAAGAGACTCCGCAACTGCGCCTCCGAGGAGCCGTACCACTTGTCGATGATTTCGGGGCCGTTGACGTGGATGAAGTGGGCGCTCGTCTCGTGCGCGACGGCGCGCGCGATGAGCGTCTTGCCGCACCCGGGTGGACCGTGGAGCAGCACGCCCTTGGGAGGGTCGATCCCGAGCCGCTCGAACACCTCCGGGTAGCGGAGCGGTAGCTCGATCATCTCGCGCACGCGCCGGACCTCCCGGCGCATGCCGCCGATGTCCTCATACGTGATGGCGCCCAGCGCTCGGCCCGCGCCTTCGGAGGCGATCCGGATGGCAGTGCCGCGGCCCACCAGAACGGGCCCGGAAGGGCTGGTCTCTACGACTGTGAACGTCTGGGCGCGCGTGCCGAAGAGGTCCACCCTCACCCGGTCCCCTGCGACGACCGGGATGCCATCGAGCAGCCGGGCCAGATACCGGCCCTGGGCCGGCCGCGGGACCGAGCGCAGGTTCTCGGCAGGGGCGAGTACGAGCCCACGGGCTGCGCTCACCGCTGCCGGACGCACCGTGACGCGCTCGTCGAGGCCGGCCTGCGCGTTCGCCCGCAAGATGCCATCCATCTGAACGAGGCCCCGGCCTCGCTCTTCCATGTAGGCAGGCATGGTTCGCGCTACGGTGACCCGCTTCCCGGCGATCTCGACGACATCACCGGTGGCGACTCCCAGTCGCTCCAGATCGGCGGGATCCAGACGCACTACGCCGTGCCCCACGTCCTTGGGCGCCGCCTCGGCTACCCGCAGGGATATGTCCGATGGCTTCTGATCCATGGGGTGTCCTTTCGGGTGCCCAGCCCTTGCCGCCGCAAAGGCTGCAGGTGAACGGGGTGTCCGGCCACGGGCAGTTGTCCGCGGCGGCGGCTCGCCCTGTGCCGCGGCATTGCGGACAGGGCATGGCCGAATGGGGCACGCTGACCGTCCCGACGCCGGCACAGGCGGTGCAGGTGAGACGGGAGCCCGGGTAGACGCCTGTCCCCCGGCAGAAGGCGCAGGACGCGACGGGCTCGTGCAGGGTCACCCGCCCGCTTCCTCCGCAGACCTGGCAGGTCGCGAGCGGGGAGAGGATGCCGAAGGGGTCTTGCCCGGTACCACCGCAGAACGCGCACCGCTGATCGTGGACCGAAGCTCGCGCCTCTACGGCGACACTCCGGGGCTCGACGTGGGTATGGCTGTGGTCGTGTTTCACTGCAGAACCACCTCCGTTTGGTCGACCAGGCCCGTCCCCGAGCACCGGACACACCGGAGATCGCCGACCAGCCCGCCTCGCTGAGGGTTGGCGCGGCCGGTGCCCTGGCAGGCGGCACAGGCGGCGGCGTGGCTCGACGCCGCCAGCCTCCCGATGCCGCCACAGACGGGGCACGTGAGACGGGATCGGGGGGGATGGATCCCCTTGCCTAGACAGTAGACGCAGACGAACACCTCAACGAGCAGCCATACGTGGCCCCGCCCCCCGCAGGCCGCGCAGGGACCCAGGACGCCATCGGCGCTAGGCGCTAGGCCCATGCCACGGCAGTAGGCACAGTGCACGGCGGACGGCGCCGCCGCCCGGCACGCCGCCGGGCCGGGGCCCGCCAACACGGCTTTCCCCGGCGACACGGTTCGGCTCATGGCGCCGCACCTACTCGCGCCTCCAGGCGCCCCAGTCGCTCTTCCAGCAGGCGCTCCTGCTCCTCCAGAGACCGAGCCTTGGACGAGAGCATCGGGTCGGTCTCCCACCAGTTGATGCCCATCTCCATCGCCTTGTCCACCGACGCGATGAGAAGGCGTATCTTGATGTTGATCAGCTCGATGTCGCAGAGGCTGATGGTGATGTCCCCGGCCACGACGATGCCCTTGTCGAGGACCCGCTCGAGGATGTCGGCGAGGTTGGTCGCCTGGATCGAGGTGGGCATGTGCTCGCCCCGCATGACGGTCTACTCCTCTCTCAGGTCCGCCCGCCGGGCACGCCGACCCGGCGGAAGGTCTGGTCGGTTATTGCGGTCCGGAGGATCGGGGCCGCCGTTCGGCGTCTCAGCTCGGCAAAGCGGCCACAACGGCGGCATCCCGGATCGGCCCGGTCGCGGCGTGTGCAGCCTGCCAGGTCCTCCGCCGCGCCGAGCAGCATCGTCGCGAGCAGGAGCCTCTGGGGCGGCGTCGCCCGGTTCAGGGCGACGAACGTGCGAGCCACCTGGTCTTCCACCCGCACGAAGAGGCGGGCGGGACACTGGATCTCGAATCCCCGCTCGGTGGTCGTCACGCTTGCACTTCCTCCGTCACCTGGCTGCGGTTGTAGCGGCGGCCGCGCTCGTAGCTGACCAGATTGCCCTCGTCGTCCAGGCAGATCCGGTAGGTGGCCACCACGTCCTCGGATGAGGGAATGCGTTTCATCTCAATCATGTCGACCGAGACCTTCCATCCGGGCCCGTCCTGGACCAGACTGGACACGGTGTCCGCTTGGAGCCCGGTGAGCCCCACCAGTTGCTCTTTCCCGCGTTGCGCCGCCGCCATTGGACTGATCATTCGACTCTCCTCCTATTCGTCGGGTCGGGTCGGCCGGCCGTCGGTCACGTCTCCTCTTCGGCTTCGGCCGCCCGCTCGTGGGCGATCTGCATCCGCTCCAGAAGCACGGCTTCGGCCGCGAGGTACTGCTCTTCGGTGATCTCTCCCAGGTCGTACCGCAGCTCCATGTCGGTAAGCTGGCTGCGGAGAGCTTCCTCGTCGTAGAGTTGCCGATCGGCCTGCTCGGCCACGTTCTCGGCGATCCAGATCACCAGCTTGAGCGGGCCGCTCACCGGGAAGCTCACCAGGTCCTCCAGGAAACTCATCGCTGCTCTCTCAGGTTCTCCGCCACAGCGCTCTCGCACCGACTGTGGGCGGGGTCGACGGCGGTTGGTCCGGGCTGGTCCCACGTGACGTTGATACTGACGAAGTTGTAGAGCGGGGTGGGGCCGACGTACTTCAGGATGAGGCGCCTCCCCATCTCCGCGTCCAGTTCGTCGACTGCGCGGTCGAAAGCCGGTTCGTTCTCGCGCTCGACGAGGAAGGCGGCGTTGAGGACCATCCGGTCGCTGAACAGCGGGTTCTCACGAGTCTCGACCGCGAGTGGCTCCAGGCGCGCGAGGATCGCGCGGGCATCCCCGTCCCGCTTCGCGAACATTGCGTCCTGGACCATCTCACCCAGGCGCATGCGGCCGAAGTGGGTTTCCGCGGTCGACTTCCCCTTCAGGCTGTCGCGGAGCTCGCGGATGGGAGGGTTCTCATCGACGATCTCGGCGAAGATCGTGTCCTCGTACCAGATGGCCTTGAGGCCGAGTTCGACCCGGCCCTCCATCTCGTCGAGGAGACCGGCGAACTCGTCGTGACGGCGGTCGAGGAGTTCCGTGGCGATGCTGGCATGAGCCGGCGCCACGGTGCCGAACCGGATGGGGAGCGCCGTGAACTCCTGCACGACCTCTTCGAGGACCAGGGTGTGGGTCAGCATGTTGCGGCGGCTCCGCTCGTACTCGATCTCCGGCGAGTCGCTCACGACCACCGCCAGGTCCCCGGCACCCACGGTGTAGACGAGGTCCCCTCCATCCCCCATGCCGCGATTGGTGAACTCGCGGGGTTCGGAGCGATGGATGATGCAGTAGAGGTACTTGCCCCGGTCCGGCTCGACCATGCTCGTCCTCCTGCGGTCAGGCTTCGACGGTCTGCAGATCGTGGTGGACCGCGAGGCCCTTCTCGGCCAGGGCGTCGGCGAGGAGTCCGGCCACCTTGCCGCTCCATCGCTTCAGTTGCGCGACGGTGAGGTCCGGACGCAACGCGACGTACTGGTCCCGAAGCTTCCGGTACAAGAGCAACACCTCGGGCTCCAGCCGGGGGAAGACGTTCTCCTCGAGTTCCGCCTCCAAGGCGCGCGCCTCAGCGGGGCGACCGGTGGCGTAGAAGGGGGCGATCTCCAGCGCAAGGTCCAGGTACCCCTTCAGGTCACCGATGAAGAGCAACAGCGGCACGTCCTCCGACGGCAGGGAACCCCGGGCGGCGCGGCGCGATAGAGCCTGGCGGAGCTTGTCGCGGCCGGCGACGCCCTGGCACGCGTTCGTCACCGTACGCTGATCGAGGTGGAAGAGGTCCTGCTCGAACCCGCGTTGGATAGTGAGCTCGTTGGCCAGGAGCTCCCGGGCCGCGTAGAGGCAGAGCTTCTCAGCGAGGACACGGGTGAGGCTTTGCAGGCTCTCCCGGTGCGGCCTCGCGGGCTGCGCGCTACCGGGCGCGTCGGCGTCGCCGCCTACCGACCAGACGAGCCGCAGCTGGCGCGAGGCGTGAGCAGTGCCCTCCGCGGTGAGGGGGTGTGCGTGCTCATGGGCGAGCAGGCCGCGGACCGCCGCGGCATCGCCCTCGTAGCCCTCTTTGGCCATGGCCTCGCAGTTGATGAAGATGTGACAGCTCGTGGACTGGGCCAGGTCATACACGTTGGCGACGGGGCGGTGCCGCAGGGCTTCCGTGCCACCGGGGGGCAGATCGCTCACGTCCTGCAACTGGCGGATGAGGGGCTCCAAGTCCTGGAGGATGAGAAGCGTGACCCACTTGTGCGGCCAGGAGCCGGTCGCCCGATAGGCGCGGATCACCGCCTCCTCCGCCTCGACGAACGCGAACACACCCGTCTCCACGTCGGAGACGATGCGCAGCTCCGTGCCGTCGATGCGGTGCAGGCTGAGGTGCCGGACCGGACGGACCATCCCTACACCTTCTTCAGTCGCAGCTCGAGGATGCCGTTGCGATAGGTCCGCTCGAGGGTCGCCGCCTTCACCAGGCCGGGCAGCACCGTCTCCTTCGCGTACTTCCGCTCGCCGGTGGTCGCGAGCGAGAGCACGTCGTCCTTGATGTCGATCTGGATCTCGCCATCGGTGACCCCGGGGAGTTCCGCCACGAGGACCACCTCCTCGCCCTCGTCGAAGACGTCCACCAGCGGCTCGCGCACGTCGGCGATCTCCGCCCCGTCCTCGCTGGCGCGGATGTTGCCGAACCGCTCCACGCGAGGAATGCCCCCGATGCCGGTGCGAACGCTGAAGCCGTAGACGCCTCGCCCCTTCTCGCCCAGGCCTTTGACCCGGAATTCACCGGTGCGGGTCACCGCTTCCTCCCCCTTATCCGCCATCTCCGAGACGAGGTCCAGGAACTCCCCGAGGCCCTTGAAGAGCCCTCCCAGGCCGAGATCGATAGTGGCGTTGTGATCGGGCGGCTTGGCGCTGCGCCTGCGTTTCTCTGTTCCCATGGTTGGCCTTTCTTCTCCCTGGATTTCGGACGAGGCGTTCCCCGGCTCGAGCCGGGTGGGGCGGCGGGCGCCGCATCGCCGGTCGTCGCCGTCGGTCAAGGCCGCCGGCCGGTGCGCCGTTGGAGGTGCCACTTGGTCTCCTCCCGCCGCAGCCTCTCGGTCTCACGCCACCGGGGCCAGGCATGTCGGCTGGATCCGGTGCTCGCGCGACAGGACTGCCTGGTCCGGATGTTGCTCGCGGTCCGGATGTGCCGCAAGGTTCGTGCGCCGCTCATCGGTGATCTCCCCATCCTCGTCGCGCCGGCTGGCGGCGACGCTTCGTTGGCGTGTCGGCCCGGAGCCGAAAGGGCGGCCGGGCCCCTCGGCTAGTACTCGAAGTCGATCCGATGCCGCGTTTCCCCGCCGGGCTCCTCGGCGCTCTGGCCCTCCGCTTCCGGCGCCCGCGGCGGGCGGGAGGCCAACTGGGCGTCCAGGCGGGCTCGCAGTCGCGCGATGCGCTCGCTGACCGTGGCCATCTCGGCCTCGGTCCGCCTCTGGTTCTCGATCCAGTTGCCGCGGGCCCGGGCCATGCGTTCCTTCTCCCGGGTCAACTGAGCGAGCTGGGTCTGGGTCCGGAAGGGGCTTCCGGGCAGCGAACTCGCGACGCGGCCCCCTCGGGCGGGCATGGCGCGCAGGTGCCTGGTCTTCATCCGAGTTCTCCTACGAACCGGCAGTCCGGCTCCTGGCCGGTCGGGCCGGCGACTCCCTGGCTGCAGTGGTGGTCGATGAGGCTCAGGAGCATCTTCTGCTGCTCGGCCCGGCGCTTGCGGTTCTGCTTGGTCAGAGGAGTCTTCGACCCGAGCACATCCAGGCAGATCCCGACAAAACGGGAGTCATCCCTGGACAGCTCGCAGCCGCAGACCGCGGTCGCGCGGGCGATCATGATGCAAGACCGCAGGGTCGGGACCTGGTCGTACTCGCCGGACTCGCGGAAGTCGCGGACGACATCCACGATGGGGGCGACGTGCTCCTTCGTCAGGCCGGAGCGGCTGGCGGCGATGGTGATCTCCGTGTCGCGATCGTAGTAGTCGCACTCGAGGGTCACCAGGCGATCGTAGAGGGCGTCCTGCGCCTCGTGGACTCCGGCGTACTCCTGCGGGTTGCTCGTGAAGATGGCGCGGAACTCGGGGTGGACCTTGATGTAGGTCTCGTGGCCGATCACCGTAGGCAGGACGAGCAGGCGCTCCTCGATGACGGCGAGCAGCGCGTTGTTGGCCTCAGCCCGCGAGCGGGTGAACTCGTCGTAGACGAGGGTGCAACCATCGCGGCAGGCGGCCGTGAGGCGGTGGTCCACCCAGCGCTGGGTCGCGTCCTCCTCGTACTTCCGGACGGTGTGGATGAAGTTGTCGATCACGCGGCGGTAGTGGTAGCCGGTGCGTCCGCCGACCAGGTCGGAGGTGTTGAGCTCATCGTCGCCGACCATGAGCATGACGGGACGCCCGATCTGGGCGGCGACGTGCAAGGCCAGCGTGGTCTTGCCGGTGCCGGCGGGCCCCCGGAAGTGCACCGGGAAGCCGGCCCGGAGGTAGATGTGGGCGCGCTCTGTCAGCTCGCGGACGGCGGGCGTCTCGATGAAGGTGCTTCGGGGGTGAAGCGACAGAACATCGGCCGGCCCGTCGATGACGATCCTCTCTGCCACAGCCATCTGAGCTACTCCTTCGCTCGTGCTGATCGTTGGGTCAAATGACTAACCGGGGGTGTCGGGCGCGAGCCGGCGGCGCCACGGCACCGGGACAACAAGCACGGCCCTCGGGCGGCGAGCCCAGGCCGCCGCCTCGAAGGCCGTGCCTGGCCTCCACTCAGTGGGCTGGTGCGGGACAGGGGACCGGGCGGCACAGGTCGAATCGGACCTGTGGGGCCAGGACGGATCGGTCGCCGCAAATGCCCCCCGGGGGGCCAGGGCATGGCCTCTGACCCAGTGGCGCCGAGGGCGCCAGGGACGCGCGGCTCTGCCCGACCGTCCTGCCGACCTGTCCGCCTGTCTGTTGTCATCGTGCCCATTTTCGTTGCCTGGACTTCGAGGAACTGAGTGGTGGTCCGAGCTTCCCCTCCGTGGCCTGACGCCCCAGAGCAGGATGGTTGAGCGACTTCAGCTCGTGGGTCCGGGCCCCTCGACTTCGCCACGGCTGAGCGTCGGTGCGACTCGCCAACAGGCTCGGGTGCCCGACGCTCATCGCCGTTGGTCCCAGCGGTCATCTCCTCAGGTCGTGAGCTTCGGCGATCCAGTCTTCCACCTTGGCTCGCCTGCCGGCGTCGCCGAGAGCCTTGCGGAGCCGGGCGGCCGAACTCCCCGCCAACTGGGCGAGCGTCTTGATGCCGGCAGCGTTGAGCCGCCGCTGCATGGTGGGGCCGAGCCCGTGGATCACGGTGAGGTCGTCCGGCTTGCCGTTGCCACCCCGCTCGTGGCCCGGCTCGTAGGCCGCCGCTCGGGCCGGCGTGCCTTTGGGCTTGGCCTGGCCGCCCCTCTTGAGGGAGTCGATTGAGAGCCACACCCGCCGCCCCTCGGCGCGGTCGGTGGTGAACTCCTTGAGCGTGGCAGCGGTCTCCTCCTGGAGCTCCTCCCGCTGCTTGGCGCGGCGCCCGGCCTGCTCGGCCGTCATGCTCCGGAGCTCCTCCCGCTGCTCGGCGCGGCGCCCGGCCTGCTCGGCCGCCATGGCGACGTGGGCTTCGTGCGTCTCAGTGAGGAACTCGGCGACGCCCTTGCGGAGGGTCTTCATCTGCGTGCTCAACTGCTTCCGCTGCTTGGCCGCGACAGCGCGATGCGCCGCCCGGCAGTCCGCCCGGAGGGTCGCCACGTCGCTGTGGCGGCGCTCCAGGCTCTCGTCGGCTGCCCTCCGGTACTCCCTGGCCATCTTGCGCCGGGCCGCGTTGGACTCAGACAGCTCTCTCGCAGTGGCGGCCCGCAGCTGGGGCAACGCCGCTACGCGCTGATCGTGGTCGGCTGCGATCTGCTTCGCCAGCGGCCGCATCTGATCAGCCAGTCCCATGGTATCATCTCCTTGTGCTGCCCATTGCAGTGCCCATCTGGGCGTGGTATACTGGTTGGCACCTCTCGCCTGCTGCGTCCCTGGGGGAGGGAGGGGTGCGGTGACAGTTGCGTGTCGCGGCAAGCACCCACACCCCCACCCTCCGCCCGGTTCGGCCCATGGCATGCGACGAGGCGTCGGGCAGCGCTCCGCCTAGCCTCTCGGTTAGGCGGACGCTGCCTCTTCAGCCGTGAGGCCGACAGCCTCGGCGTACTTCAACCACGTGTCGACGCTGGCCACGACCACTCTCGCCTCGATTGCGAGTAGCTCGATGCCGACCAGCGAGACGCGGATCCAGGCGTCGATCACGACGCCCTTGTCGAGGATCCGGTCGACGACCTCCGCCAGACTCGTCGATGCGATTGCCTTCTGAACGGCCATCTGAGTCAGCTCCCTTCGATCGGCTGGATCGGTGGATTGGGTCTCCGGCTGCCGCCTCCGGCGGCCCGTCCTGGTGCGCCCTCCGCGACCGTCCGGTCGGACGGCCGCGGCACACCCACGACTACGCGGCGGCCTCGGCCTCGGCGGTGAGGCCCACAGCCTCGGCGTACTTCAACCACGTGTCCACGCTGGCCACAACCACCCTGGCCTCGATCGCCAGAAGCTCGATCCCGACCAGCGAGACCCGCACCCAGGCGTCGATCACGACGCCCTTGTCCAGGATGCGGTCCACCACTTCGGCCAGACTCGTCGAAGCGATTGCCTTCTGGACTGCCATTTCGGTTACCCTCCTTTCCTTGTGGGATATCGGCCTGTCCGGAGGACAAGGCGTGCGCCCGCACGGCCGCCGCAGCTTCGCGGACGGACCGCATCGGGACCCACCCCTCGCCGCCACCACGAGTGTCGGAGTCACCGGGCACGACGTCCGGGTCAGTGAGCGGAGGACGCCAGCGGGCCGGCATCCCGCGCACTGCGGTTCGTCCGGTCGGCATCGCGCCGATGGACGTCCGCCGAGGCGCAGCACTCGAGGCAGGACAACTGGCCGGACTGCGCGGGGCGAGGAACGACGGTCGGAGGAAACGTCGGACTGGCAACCTCACCGGACGGCCTCCTGCTGCCACGACGGTCCGCGCTGGACGGGTCCCTAACGCCGGGGAATTCCCCCTCTCCACACGTTCCCTACCCCGACGGCACGCGCACCATAGCAGAAGAAGAACCTCAATGCACGTTCAATGCCGCTCAATAGTGCTCAATTGCGCTCAATGCCGCCGCAGCGGAAGCAGCGGCTGCGTTGGGGCCCGCCGGGCCTGGGCACTTCGGCCGGACGTGGCCTGGCCCGCCCGGCCTGGAGGGCCTCTCGGCGGGGGGACGACACCTTGCAGCGCCAGGCCGCTCACCTCTCGGCCTCCTGCCTCGGTCGTCGCTTGGACTTCCGGGGCTGCACGAGTTGCGCCATGGCGTCCACGTCCTCTCGCTTGTACCTGACGACTCCCGCGAATCGGTAGGCCGGGAGTCGTCCCTGATCGGTCCACCGACGCACCGTCGAGTCTCCGACTTGGAGGAGCTCCGCAACCTGATCGCGAGTGAGCCATTCGGTCTTCATATCCCCCTCCTGTCGGCCCGCGCGGACACACCCGTTTCGGCTGGGATCTGAATGCACCACGCGACGACCGTCGGCGGTCTGCCGATCGTCCTGGACGCGCTCCGCGACCTGGGGCCCTCAGGGGCGCCTCGGTCCTCGGCAGCGAGATGTCCGGTCAAACGCCTCCTGGGACCAACCTCGAGACATCGGCGTCCGGCGTAGTTCAGTGAGGGTCTACCGCACGGGCACGGCCAGTGTGCGCTCAAAGCCGCTCAAGCGAGTCACATTCGCGTGAACGGGCTTCTACAGGACTTGCTCGGCGGCCATTGGCGCACCTCGGGGAAGCGCTCTGCGAGGCAGCGGGGCCCTTGCGGCCCACGGCGAGGGGGCGGCTGCTCTCGGTGCCCGGAGCCAAGCTGCGTGTCTATGCACACCCCGGAGCCCAGTCAAGCCCGGGGACACCGGCGGGCACTGCGGGGGCTCGCGGAGGACTCCGCGCCGGGCGGCGGGAAGGGGTGTGCATGGGAGAGCTGCTAGCCGCCACTCGAAGGAGGCCCGTCAACGTGGCCGGCGTGGTCCTCGCCCTGCTGATCGTCTCCCCCTGCGTGCCCCGCTCGGAGGCGGCGGCCGATCAGGCGATCATCTACGAGTCCGGCCGCTACTGCTACGAGAACCTCACCTGGGCCGGTGGCGAGTGGTACGGCTCGCCTTACTGGACCGGCCCGGACTGGACCCGCGTCGGCCGAGACTGGCACCACAGCGGCGAGAACGTCGCCAGTGTCCGCGTGTTCGCTGCGCCGAGGTCGGGCACGGTGCACATCACCGGCCGGCTCTACAAGCTCGACACCAAGGGTGGCGACGGGGTCTGTGCGGCGATCCGCTGCCGCGGCCAGACGATCTGGAGCGCTGGGATCGACGCTGCCGACGCAACCGGGGTCGAGCCCGCCCTGACGGTCGGTGTCATCACCGGCGACACCCTCCGCTTCGCCCTCTCCAGGCGCGGCAACATCATCTGCGACACGACGCACTGGGACCCGCTCATCACCTATGACGACGGCGCCCGGTACCAGGCATCCGAGGGCTTCTCCGATCAGGCCGGCCTCTGGAGCTACCAGATGGAGGTGGATGCCGGCCCTCAAGCGTGGGAGGTGGTGCAGCAGCGCCATCCTGGCGGCCAGGGCGACCTACAGGTCTCGCGGGGCACGAGCGAGAGCCCCGAGCAGGTGGTCAGGTTCCAGGGCCTGCGCCCGGAGGCGATCTACCTGGTGAGCGAGGCCTCCGGCGCCGATGAGACGCGCCGGACGGGGGAGGACCTGCTGCGATCCGGTTTCCCGCTCGCCCTCCCGTACGAGGGGCGTCTGACACTCCGCTACCGCCCCGATGAAGGCGGCGTGAAGACCTCGCCGCCACCGCCTCCCCAGAGCCTCACGGTCCGCTCCGTGGGACCAACCACCATCGAGCTCACCTGGCCCCCGGTGCCCGAGGCCCGCAGCTACCTCATCTTCCGCGACGGCGACCTCTTGGAGCGGAGAACGGGACGGAGGGGCTTTCCGACAGATGCGCCCGTTGGCTCACCTGTCGGAAAGCCCCTCCGTCCCGTTTTCCGCTCCACCCTCCTCCCCGGCCAGACCTCCCGCTACGCCGTCTGCTCCGAGCGCGGCTTCCTGCGCTCCGAGCCGGTCTGCGCCTCTGCTACGGCCAGCGGACGCGGCCCCCTCTCCCGCCGGCCTGACATGGACCTCTGGGAGCTGATCGAGGCCGACTGGATGCTGCAGGACCACATCGGCGACACCCCCGACTCATACGTCCGGACCACGGCAAAGGCCCTCGCTGACGCCCGTGCGCTGGCCAACCGTCTCTCCGGAGTTGACCTCACGCGCGAGCGGGCCGAGCTCGCGCGGCTGGCCGACCTGAAGCCTCCCACAGACCGGAACGGTCAACGCGCGCTCTACCTCGCCGCCCGCTGGCTCAAGCGCCGGGCCGCGCTATCGAACCCGCTCCTCAGCCGCCCTCCCCGCGTAGGCCGGGCATCCCTGCCCGTCACCCTCCTCTTCGTCAAGCGCGTCCCCACCTCATACAGCCACCTGGTCATGCAGTACTTCGGCTGGCGGGCGAGGCCGGGAGGCGGGCTCCATCTCCTCGAGGAGCCCGGGTGGTCGACGAGGACCCGCGACCTGCTGCACGGATCGCTCCGTGGCGGCAGCGTCTTCGCTCCGCGCCTTTCTTGGGATGCGAGACGCGTGGTCTTCTCCTACTCCCACTGCACCGGGGCCGACCCCTGGTTTCACATCTACGAGGTTGGCACTGGCGGGTCAGCCCTCCGCCAGCTCACCAGTGGGCCCTACGAGGACCTCATGCCGGCCTATCTCCCCGACGGCGGCATCGTCTTCTCATCCACTCGGCGGCGCGGCTACGCGCGCTGCTTTGGCGCCCAGTTCAGCGACCGCTGGCACGTCTACACGCTGCACTGCATGGACGCCGACGGCAGCAACCTCCGCACCCTCTCCTTCCATGAGACCAACGAATGGTTCCCGTCGGTCCTCCACGATGGCACCATCCTCTACGCCCGCTGGGACTACGTGGACCGTCACGCCGTCTTGCACCAGAACCTGTGGCGCACGAACCCGGACGGCACGAATCCCGTCACCGTGTACGGCAACCAGACGGAAAGCCCTCACTGCCTGTTCGAGGCCCAACCGGTTCCCGGCTCGCGGAAGATCATCGCCACCGCCTCGGCGCACCACTCGATCACGGCCGGCTCCATCGTCCTCGTCGATCCGGACGTGGACTACGACGGCCCGGCCCCCATCGAGCGGGTCACGCCTGAGGTCTGTTTCCCGGAAGCCGAGGGCTGGCCTCAGAGCTACTACGCCACTCCCTGGCCGCTGTCGGAGGACTACTACCTCGCCTCCTATAGCCCCAGGCCGCTCATCCCCGAGCCGAACCCCAATGAGCCCGCGGCCCTCGGCCTCTACCTTCTCGACCGCTGGGGCAACCGCGAGCTGCTCTACCGCGACCCCGCCATCGGCAGCACCAGCCCCATCCCGGTCGCGCCTCGGCCGGTGCCGCCGGTTCTGCCCACCACGCTCCCCAGGGAGGCCGGCGACAGCGGCGCCTTCCTCCTGCTCGATGTGTACCAGGGCCTCACCGGCATCCCGCGCGGCTCCGTCAAGGCCCTCCGTGTCCTGCAGATCCTGCCCAAGGCGACACCCGTGGGCGACGTGCCCCCCATCGGCCTGGCCGGGCAAGAGCCGGGGCGGATGGTTCTCGGCACGGTGCCCGTTGAGTCTGACGGCTCTGCGCACTTCGCGGCGCCGGCGCGGAAGCCGCTCCTCTTCCAGGCAATCGACGACCGCGGCATGGCCATTCATACCATGCGCAGCATCACCTACCTGCAGCGCGGCGAGCGTGTCTCCTGTGTCGGCTGTCACGAGCGCCGCAACACCGCGCCTGTCGATGCCTCTCCACTTGCCGCCCGGCGGCCGCCGACCCCCATCATCTCCGGCCCCGACGGCTGCGCGCCCTTCTCCTACCCTCGGTTGGTTCAGCCGGTGCTCGACCGCTACTGCATCTCCTGCCACGGAGATGACAAACCCGCCGGCGGGGTGGGCCTCACCGGTACGGTCGAGGGCCAGTGGACCCGCTCCTACCTCGCGCTTACAGGCGGCAACCCGTTCTGGCAGGACGGCACGACCCCCGACAACGCGGCGAAGGCCCTCGTCCCGCGCTTCGGTGGCTGGAACTCGGTCCACTCCACCCCGATCGGCGGCCTCTACGGCTCTCGTGGGAGCCGGCTCATGCGCCTGCTTCTCGACCGCCACCAGGGCGTCGAGCTTGATGCGCAGAGCATCGCGCGGCTCGTCATCTGGATCGACGCCAACGCCATCTTCTACGGCACCTTCGACCCCTCGGAGCAAGCAGGGCAGCTCCGCGGAGAGCTGATCGCGGCACCCTCGCTCCAGTAGCAGGAGAATCCTCCCCGACAGCGAATGCCAGTACTGCCCGTGGCCATTGGCAGGGAGGCTCACACGATGGCAACCATGTTGGCCGCCTGTGCGGTCGCCGGCAGCATGCTCGCTCTCCTCTACGCCACCCTCGCCCCTCAGACCGTCCCCCGACCGGTACGTCTCCATGCCCTCCTCCGAGGCGACCTCCGCCCCGTGGTCGTACTTGCCGCCATCGCCGTCGCCGCCCTCTTCCTGCTCACGGTCCCCACGGTACGCCCCTTCTCGCCCGGGTTGACTCTCGGCCTCGGGTTCCTCATCGGCGCTGCCTTGGGCCTGTGGTCGCTCTACGAGGCCACCGGTGGTCTCGAGGGGCAGGAGTGGGTCGCGCGGACCGCGGCCCAACTGGCGCTGGCCTCCTTGGGGCCCGGCGCGGTCCTGCTCGTCTTCCACGGCTATCCGAACGCCGCTCTGGTCGGCTGTGCCCTCGGCGCGACCCTGGTTGCGGCGCTGTCCGCCACGGTTCTCCGGCCGGCCTTCGCGGCGGCCGAGGACGAGCGACGGCTGACGCTCTCCGCGTACCGTGGGGTGGAGCTGTACGCTCTGGCTACCGCCGCCATCGTGGCGGGAATGTGGCTCGGTATCGAGCACTTCCCCCGCGCGGGCCCGGCGCACGAGGCAGGAGGCTACTGGGCCATCCCCGCCCTGCTGCCAGCGGTCGCCGCGCTGGTACTGATCGTCGTTAGCGAATGGCCCGCCCGCGGTCAGCCCGCCTGGCCCGCTCTGGGTGCCGGCTTCCTGGCGAGCGCCCTTTCGGTGATTGCGCTCTTCGCGCTCCGGGCCAAGCCTCTCCCCCAGCTCGCCTCGGAGCCGTGCTGGTATGGCTTCCTCGCGATGGCCTTCATCCTGGTGGCGCTCTACCAAAGCGGCTGGGTCGCCGGTGACACGGGCAAGGCCAGGCCGGTCTCCCTGGCCTTCGGCGCGGTCCTCCTCGCCCTGGCGGTGATGACCGCCGCCTTCAGGCGCCAACACGGCTATGGCGAGGCCTTGGCAGTGGTCGCCGCCTTGCCGGTTGTCGCCTCGGCGTACCTCGCCCGCGGCCGCACGCGGGAGCCGGTGGATGAGTCCCTCGCCCTCGGCGCCCTGACCATCATGCTGCTCCTGGCGTTGTACCGCGTCTTCCTGGAGAGAGCACCCAGGGCCACCGAACTCGACTTCCAGCGCCACTACGACGTGGTCGGTGTCGTGCTCGGCCTGGGCGCCTGTTTCGGCCTCCTGGCCTTCAGCCTGCGTGGCGTCGAGCACCTGCGCGGACGCGCCCCGAACGCCGGGTTTCTCTTGGCCCGCCCGGTGCTGCTCGGGTTGGCCGTCACGGCGGTGCCTCTGGTTCTGGCGGCGGTCTGGGGCGCGAGCGCCATCGGCGCCTTCCTGACCGGCCTCGTCTTCGCCGAGGCGACCTGGATGATGCTCTTGGCCTGGACGGCGGGCCCCGACCGCGACCTGATCCTCGCGGCCGCTCCCCACCTCCACTTCGTCGCGGTGGCTCTGATCGCCATCCAGTTCGGCCCGCTGGTGCTTTCCGTCGAGCTGCCGCGGCTCGCCAAGCTGATCGTGGTAGCTGTCGTAACGCTCATCGCCGTCGTGTGGCTGTTCGCGGATGCGTGGCGCCGCTCCCGGCCGGAGGAGGGAGGGGGAGAGCAATGAGGAGCTCGGCGAATACAAGCAAGACCGTCGTGGTGATGTTCGCGGCCTGCGCCGGTGTCATGATGACCCTCCTGTGGGGTGAGACGCCCCATGGCGGGGCAACCGGCACCCTCATCGCAGCCGAGACCGGCCAGCCCCTCACTGGGATCGCCGTCTGGCTCGCGCCCGAGAGCGGTGCTCGGGAGCCGTACCGCACCAGCACGGACGCGGCCGGTCGATTCGCCTTCTCCCATCTGCCGACCGGCGCGTACACGCTGACCGCCAAGACCCACGCTCACGAGCAGCCCCAGAAGAGGATCGTCGTGCGTGAGAGCCGCACGTCCGACGCCGTGGTTGAGCTCAGACCGACGAAGCCGTTCCTGCGCGTCTTCACCCACGATCAGGTCTTCACAACGCGCGAGGAGCCCCGGCTTCACTGCCACGGCTTCACCCCCGAGAAGGACCTCCTGGTCAAGGTGTACCGGGCGGCGCCTGAGGTCGCCGTGAAGGTCTGGCGCGGGTCAACGCCGCCGGGCCTGGCGGGCCACACGGCGAGTGTCGATTCTGCGCTGCTCGACCAGGTCCCCGAGCTCTCCGTCGTCTCCGCGCGCCGCGTTGCCCTCGCCGACCGCGACCTCGAGGGCATCTTCCGCGAAGAGGTCAGCCTCGGCAAGCTGCCTCCCGGCGTGTACCTCGCGGTCTGCGCCGTCGGCGAGGTGCGCAAGCTCGTGATCCTGGCGGTCACTGATCTCAGCCTCGTCGCCAAGGCCGCCCCCGGCGAGGCGCTCGTCTATGCCGCGGACATCCACACCGGCGCGCCCGCCCCCAGGACGGCCGTGGAGTTGGTGAGCGACCAGAAGCTGGTCGCGCGCGAGGAGACCGATGCCTCGGGCTTCGCGCGCTTCCGCGTCCCTCGTGGCAGGGAGGACGAGGACCATCGCCTTGAGTTCGTGGGTCACGCGGGCGAGTCGATCGCCGTCGCCCTCGTGCGTTCGTACTGGCCCGAGGACGACGCCGCCCTCCGGGTCTACACGTACACCGACCGGCCCGTCTACCGGCCCGGCCACCGGGTGTACTTCAAGTCGATTGTCCGCGAGCTGAAGACCGACACCTACCACGTCCCGACGGTCCGCGACGCCCGCGTCCGCGTCGTTGACTACCACGACGATGTCGTCTACTCGGGCGACCACACGCTGAGTGCCTTCGGCACCCTCTACGGCGAGTTCGCGCTCTCGGAGAACGCGCTGCCGGGTTCCTACACGCTCACCGTACTCATCGGCGGCGTCGCGCACGAGACCGACTTCAGCGTGGAGGAGTACCGGAAGCCCGAGTTCGAGGTGACGGTCAAGACCGCACGCGAGCGCTATGTGCGCGGCGAGACCATCGAGGCCGCCATCGAGGCCCGCTACTACTACGGCGCCCCGGTGCCTGGTGCGGACGTGGAGTACGAGGTCACTCGTTCGCACTGGTGGTCGCCCCCAACCAGCGCGGCTTGGGATGAGGATCTCTGCGAGCCGGAGGGGCAAGAGGCCGGCGAAACGGTCACCGCCGCCCACGCTCGCACCGACAAGCGAGGGCGGCTCACCTTCTCGGTGCCGACCGCCTCGAAGAAGGACCGCGGCGAAGGCCTCGGTGAGGACTGGCACTACACGATCCACGCCACCGTCACCGATCGCAGCCGCCGGAATGAGAGCGGCTCGGGCACGGTGCTCGTGACCCAAGGCGAGTACCGTCTCGAGCTGTCCGTGGACGACTCCGTCGCCCGGCCCGGCCAGCCCATCTCCGCTTCCATCCGCGCCGTGGACTACGAGGGCCGCCCCGTCGGGAGCGCGCGCGGCCAGGCCGTCCTCTCGCTCTCCTCCTGGGACGCCGACCGGGAGCACCTGGCCGAGAAGGACCGCAGACCATGGCAAGCCGATGCCCAGGGCCGCGCTGAGGTCACTCTCACCCCGCCCGAGTCGGGCGACTACCGCCTCGTCGCGCGCGCCGCTGACAGCCGCGGTAACCGGATCGCGCGTGCGGCGTCCCTGTGGGTCATGAGCGGCGACCACGAGTCGTTCCGCTATCCCTACCAGGACCTTGACGTGCGGGCCGACAAGGACGTGTACCGTGAGGGTGATACCGCCCAGATCATCGTCAACACGAAGCACGCGCCCACCAGCGCGCTCCTCACCGTCGAGAGCCACGGCGTTCTGCAGGAGCGCCTCGTCCGCCTGGAGGCGAGGTCTACGATCCTCCAGGTGAGGGTTGACCCCGCCTTCCTGCCCGCCGTCACCGCCAAGGTCTGCTTCGTCCAGGGGAAGCAGTTCTTCCAGGGCGAGGCGCCGATCAATGTCTCCCGCGAGCGGAAGGCGCTCAAGGTTGCCGTCGCCTCGGAGAACGCCGAGTACCGCCCCGGCGCCTGGGCGCGCTACCACGTGAGGACCACCTCGCCCGACGGCAAGCCGGTGCGGGCCGAGGTGTCCTTCGGCCTGGTCGATGCGGCCGTGTACGCCGTCGCGAGCGACCGGACGCCCGACATCGTCCAGTACTTCTACCCTAAGCGCGAGCTGCTGGTCGATACGGCCTTCTCCTTCCCGGAGATCTACCTCGACGCCGAGGGCAAGGCCGCCACGACGATCCCCACCCGCCGCCAGTTCATGGACACCGCCTTCTGGCGGCCGGCGGTTGTCACCAACGGCAAGGGCGAGGCCGTCCTCGAGCTCCCCATGCCCGACAACCTCACCACCTGGCGCGCCACTTGCCGGGCCGCAACCACCGACACTCGCGTCGGCCAAGCCACCTGCGACACGGTCGTCAACAAGCAGCTCCTGGTGCGCCTCGAGGCCCCGCGCTTCTTCACCCAGGGCGATGAGGTCCGCCTCGCGGCCATCGCGCACAACCTGTCCGACGCCGAGGCGCCGTCGACCGTGGGCCTCGAAGCCCCCGGCCTGACGATCCCCGGCCGCGCAACTCAGACCTGCCGCATCCCGCCCGGGGAGACCGTGCGCGTCGAGTGGCCCGTGGAGGTTGCCACCCTTGGCAGCATCTGGGTCCGGGTGTGGGTCTCTGCCCCGCAGGTCAAGCTCTCCGATGCCATGGAGCTGAGGATCCCCGTCCTGCCCAGGGGCCGGCGCTTCGTCGATGTGCGCTCGGGCAGCGCGCAGTCGACCGCCGACCTGCAGTTCACGGTCCGCGACGACTGCATCCCCGGCACGCAGCGTCTCACCGTCCGGCTCACGCCTTCCCTCGCCTCCGCCATGCTCGGTGCCCTGGAGTACCTCGCCGCCTACCCCTATGGCTGCACCGAGCAGACCATGTCCGCCTTCCTCCCCGATGTGATGATCGCTCAGGCCCTCGGTAAGCTCGGCGTGAGCAACCCCGACCTCCAGGCGAGGCTCCCGAAGATGGTGCAGGCGGGCTTGCTGAAGCTCTACCAGTACCAGCACGATGACGGCGGCTGGGGCTGGTGGGCCTATGATCGGTCGGACCCCTGGATGACCGCCTACGTCGTCTTCGGCCTTCTCCAGGCCCGCGAGGCGGGCTTCCCCATCAACGAGGGCGTCCTCCGCCAGGGGGTCGCCGCCCTCGCCATGCCGAAGGCCCCTCCCCCCCAGGGGCTGGGGCTCGAGGCCGACCAGTACGCCTACCTCGCTTACGTGCTGACCCTCGCGGAGAAGCCCGAGGAGGCCGGCAAGGTCGTCGACCGGTTCACCCACTGGGAGGGGTTGGGGCTGCGCGCCACGCTCACGAACCGGGGCCGCGCCTGGCTGGCCCTGGCGATGGCCAGAGCGGGCCGCACCCAGGAGGCCCGGAGCGTCCTGGAGGAGATCTGGCGCCGCTTCCCGAGCGTGCCACCCGGCGCCACCACATGGGGCGAGCAGCCGTCTGAGGTGGAGGAGGCCGCCGCCCTGCTCCTGGCGGCCTCCGAGCTGACCCCCGAGGACTCGCGCCTGCCCGACCTCGTCCGCCGGATGCTCGAGGCCCGGCGGGGCAACCGCTGGCATTCCACCCGCGACACCGCGTTCGTGCTGTATGGGCTGGTCAAGTACCTGGAGATCGCGCACGAGCTCCAGCCCGACATGCAGGCTGTCATCCGCGTCAAGGGACACCCCGTGGCCGTGAAGCGCTTCACCGCCCGCGATGTCTTCCAGCCCGAGTTCGAGCTGGCCTTGGACCAGAAAGCCCTCGCCAAGGGGCCGCTCGCCGTGACCCTTGAGAAGACCGGCCAGGGGAACCTCTACTACACGGCCACCCTCGAACAGGTGGCGGCGGTCGACCTGAGGCAACCGGTCCGCGGCAGTGCCGGCATGACCGTCGAGCGAACGTACCGCAAGCTCGACCTCAACCCTCGCCACCGAGGGTCGAGTGACCAGCCCGCCCGTCGCCGGTCGGTCACCACCTTCGACAGCGGCGATGTCGTAGAGGTCACCTTGACCCTCCGCTCCGATCGCCCTCAGACGTACCTCCTGGTCGAGGACCCGCTGCCGGCAGGTTGCGAGGCTTCCGACCGGGGCCGCATCGACACCTGGGAGTGGCACGACTGGTGGGCCGACCGGATTGTCCGCGACGAGAAGGTGTGCTTCGCCATCCGGAACCTCGACCCGGGCGCTCACCGTCTCACCTACCGGATGTCCGCCCAGGTCCCGGGCCGGTACACCGCCCTTCCGCCCGAAGCGTATGACATGTACAACCCCGCCATCCGCGCGGATGGCGTAGCCGATTCCGCGACTGTCCGTCCTTGAGGGATGGTGGGACAAACGGGTCGGACGCGGCTTCCCGGAGGTTGCGCCATGAACCGAGCCCGTCTCCGGTCTGCTCTGGTCGTTCTGGGCCTGTTCCTGCTGACCACGGCGGCCGACGCGCAGAACCTCGCCACGGCCGACGACCTCTGGGCCAACTTCGAGACCGGCCAGGTCCTCGGCCTGCAGGCCATGCACGCCGGCGGGGTCAACGACTACGTCGAGCGTACCGTCAATGGCGTTCGCTGTGTCGCCACCGATGGCGCCTCCGGCAAGCACTGGCTCTGCTTCGATGTCCCGCGCGCCTTCGTGACGGCCGCCGGGCCGGCGTGCTACACGCTCATCATCCGCTACCTCGACGAGCCCAAGGATGGGCTGGTCACCGTGCGCTACCACGGGGCCAACGACCCGATGGCCCAGGCCATCCGTTTCCAGCGACAGGGCTCCGGCGAGTGGTGTGACATGGTCCTCCAGCTCCCTGACGCGGTGTTCCTCAACGGCACCCAGGGCGTGGCCGACTTCGCGGTGCACGGCTTCACCGACACCGGCGATGCGCGCGCCGCCGACGTGCTCACGAGTGCGGTCTGGCTGAGCAAGCGCATCGTGAACGTCTGCGTGGACCCCGCGGCCGTGCCCGATGGCGGCGCCCCCGAAACCAGGGTCTGCCGCGTCGTTGCCGCGGCATACAGCCAGGGGAGTGGCCCTGCACCCGACGGAACGAAGCTGACCTTCACCGCCAGCTCCGGCACCGTCGAGCCCGAAGCCGTGACCCGCAACGGAGTCGCCACCGTCCGGTTCACCAGCGGCGGCAAGGTCGGCACCGCCGTCATCTCCGCCACCTGGGAGTCAGTGACCGGCTGGGCCACTGTCGCCACGATCAAGGGCGCCGAGCCGCTCCGTCAGGGCACGTGGGTCGGCGAGACGTTCGAGGAGGCGACGGCCAAGGAGCCCGAGCGCAACAACGCCGACACCTCCTTCGTCGACATCGCGGCCGAGGGCGCCCACGACGGCGCGAAGTGCCTGGTGATCCACTACGCCTTCAAGCCGGGTCCGCCCGGCCAGTCGTACGTCACCTACCCCCTCAACCTGGAGGTGCCCGGTCGCCCCTCCTCGATTGGGATCTGGGTGAAGGGCGACGCCGGGGGCCATCACTTCCAGTTGCTGCTGCAGGATGCCTCAGGCACCTTCTACACCGTCATGCCGCCCGGTCGCGCCCTCCGGCCCAACTGGCAACACCTCTCGGTCCCGGTGGAGACCTACGACGACTGCTGGGGCCCCAATGCCGATGGCGTAGTCGACTACCCCATCACCCTTGTCGGCGCGCGGCTGGTCGGGATGCCCGGCCAAGCGCTTGAGGGCAACATCGCCCTCGACCAGATCACCGCCGAGGGCCTCTTCCCGCCCGCGGCGCTGCCTGCCGTGACAGCGGCGCCCGGCGCCGGCGCGATCCTCTACCCCGTCCCGCGCGAGCCGATCGCCTGGGTCGTCGACAACCTCAAGGGCATCGAGGACGCGCAGACGTTGTGGAACGAGGCCAACAGGCTCACCGCCGCACCCGCCGGCCGCAACCCCGAGGCCATCGTCGCCTACCAGCGTCTCATCGAGCTGGGCGAGACCTCGGTGTCGAACCATTGGGTGCTCGCCCGCCTCTACTACCGGGGCCGTGAGTTCGAGAAGGCGCTGGCAGAGACTGACACGGTTCTCAAGAGCCCCAGCCTGGGGTACCTCGGCGAGGACTGGGTCCGCATCGTCCGCGCCTGGTGCCTCGATGGCCTCAACCGACGCGCCGAGGCCGCCGCCGAGTACGCCGCGGCGGCGAAGGCGCTCGAGGCCTCCATCGCGCCGACCCCGCCCGCTCCACCGCCGGGGGCCGCGGGTCAGCCTCCCGAGATCAAGGCGCCGGTGCGGAACCGACGCTCGATCGAGATGGAGCGCGCCTGGTGTGAGCGCGGGGCGAAGGAAGCCCTCCCCTTCCACAAGCTCGTCCCGAACGCCGGGCCGGACTACCGTGAGGTCCCGGATGCGGTGAGCTGGACGACCTCCTGCAGCCGCGGATTCGAGCGGCTGGCCTTCGCCACGGACCGCAACCCCGAGACCTTCTGGTCGCCGAACTTCGTCCAGAAGGCCGGCGACTTCTTCGCCCTCGATCTCGGCAAGGTCATCCCTGACGTTGCCCGTCTCGTCCTCGATGACGATGGCGGCACGAACATCCATTCCGGCGACCTCCCCGGCCCCATGCGCATTGAGGCCTCCCTCGATGGCCGCCAGTGGGACCAGGTCGCCACCACCCAGGGTGACCCCTTCGCCGTAGTCGACGTAGCCTGGGACCCGCGTCCGACCCGGTATCTGCGGACTACCCTAACCGAGGCGGTCACCGAGGGCGCCTACGGGAACTGGCGCATCTACGAAGCCTACGTCTACCGCAAGGTCCGCTGACGTCCCTGTCCGGGGCGACCAACCCGAATGCGCGCGCTGAGACTCGCCATCCTGGCCGTCCTTTCCGCCGGCGTTGCCGGCGCCGTCCTCCTGCCTCCGCGTGACCGCGTGCTGGGGAGCTACGGGACGTCCCTCGAGCGCCGCACTCCGGGCCAGCGCGCGAACGCCCTGCGGGCCGCCCGGGCCCTTGACGGCGTCATCATCGAGAGCGGCCGCGAGTTCTCGTTCAACCGCACCGTCGGCTCCTGGACGCCCGACCGCGGCTACGTGCGCGCTCCCGTCAGCTACGACGGCGACCTGATGGTCGACTGGGGCGGCGGCGTCTGCCAGACCTCCTCCACCCTGTACAACACCGCTCTCATCGCGGGCCTCGACATCGTCGAGCGCCATCGCCACACATGTGCCATCGGGTACGTTCCTCCCGGTCGCGACGCTGCGGTGGCGCAGTACACCATCGATCTCCGTCTGCGGAACCCCTACCGCTGGCGTGTCCGCATTCGCGCGCACTTGAGTGAGAACCGCTTGGGCTTCGAGATCCTCGGTCGCGAGAAGGGGCCGATGGCCGAGGTCGAGGTGGACCCGCTTGCCGTCCTGCCGCCGATGGACGTGCGAGCCGCCGACGACCGCTTGCCCTCAGGCCTCCGCGCCTCCACCCACGGCCGGCCGGGCATGCGGGTGGCGGTGTATCGCATCCCCCTCCGCGGCCCGCACGCCGGCGCCCGCGAGCTGCTCTCCCAGGACACCTACCCTCCCGCGAACCGCCTCGTGCAGTGACCGCCGAGGTCATGCCGCACGCGGAACCCAAGCAGCCGGCGAGCGTCGGCAGAGGTGGCAGGAGGTGGTTGACATGCTGCTGCGGGCAGTGAGGGTCACGTGCCTCGTGCTCTCTGGCGGGCTGGTCGGTCTTGGTGTGCTCGGCTCCGCACTGGGCCTATGGGGGGGTGCTGAGGTGTACCGTCTGTGGCACCTCAACCCTCACGATCCCCCTGTGGGTGGCTACTGGTTCCCCTTCGTCGTGTTCATCACGGCCCTCTCGCTCGCGACCGTCGGTCTCATGGGGCTCGTGGTCGCGAACCGCACCAGTCCGGGCCGGGAGACCAGCGGGCGTGGATGGCTCGTCGCGGCCAAGGTCGCGGCTCTGCTCTGGCTGGTCTGGCCGGGATGCGGCTTGGTCGCCGAGGCGCGGGATGGCTTTCGGGGGCTGACGGCCGCCGGTCCGGACGACTTCCTCGTGGTGCTTCTGCTGGGCACGCTTGGGAGCATCGGCGTGGTCGCTCTGCCCCGCTCGCCCTGGCGGCGGGGCTGGCGCCACGTCGTGGTCATCACCGTCGTCTGCCTGGGAGCCGGTCTCGCCTTGCTCTTCTCCGTCTACTGGGTGGGGCTCGCGGCCCTCTTCTGTGCGGTGCCGGTGGCGTGCATGCTGCTCGCCTACTGTAGGCCCGAGCGGGTCGATCCGGGGAGCGCGCGGGCTCCGCTCCCGCCGCCTTCGCCTGAGGTGGCCTCATGGTAGCTCGTGGCGCGGCGCTCTAGAGCTGCGACGATCGGGCGTTCCACCGCCGCTCGCCTCGGTCGACGGCTACGCTGTCGAGCTCTGAGACTACGCCCAGGCGCTACGGACATCCCGCCTCTCTCCTCCCGCTGTGGTCCCCGGCAACACCGGGACTGCGGATGTGTGCTACAACCCTTACCCCGAACTGATCGCCGCGATGTCCGCGACCAACCATGCTATCTACCAGTTGAGGCAGTTGCAGAATGCCACCGCGAACGGGGGACAGTCCCATTTGCCGCTGAACGGCGGCGGCAAATGGGGACAGTCCCGAACGGCCCACCACATTCTGCAGCTGCCTCAGCTGGCAGCTCGGGCGCGGTAACACCGCGGAGGGGCCAGAGATCAAGCCTGCCCCAGACCGACTGCGCCATGGCGCCCGCAGGCGTGGCGCTTCTCCCCCCATCCTCAGGAACTGCGCAGCACCTCGTCAGCGACGAACCGCTCACACTTCCGCCGGCTCGGCTGGTCGTTCCGCAGGTGAGGCCTCTGGAAGACCGGGTGATGGACGCCCGGCGGGGAGATGTCAACGATGTCGGTCCCCCGCACGATCACCCTGTGGTCGCTTCCCGCGATGTGAAGCGTCTGTTGCCTCTCCGTGATCGGGAACTGCAGGCCGACCTCGTCTCCCCGGTTCGCTCGCACCACTGCATACCGTCGCTCCCACCGGGGGGCGACATCGATGCCGTTGATCGTGCAGACGCAATCCTCCGGGGCGGCCCACTCGGGAATCCGCAGAGCGACCTCGCAGGGGCGCTTCAGGCTCACGTCCACCTGGCCGCGGCAGGGGATGTAGCTGTTGATGTCCGCCCACGGCGACGCACGGTTCATGAGCAGATGGACCGTGAGACGGTGCGCGCGCTCATCCAGCGAGATCATGTCGCGCCATACGATGTACAGCTGGCGGGCTGCGTTGCCCGCACAGCATGCCGGGATGCTGATGACGGGGTGTCCCTGCCAGTCGCTTGCGGCGATGCAGCCGCCCCAGGCGCCCCGGCACCGCTCCGGCACTGATTCGCGGACTGCGTACTCGTGGTGGACCTCGGTGCCGTGGCGCGCCGCGTAGTCATAGGCCCAGTCGGTCTCCAGCAGTTGCGCCTCAGCGAGCATGTTGCGCGTCCAGCGATCCACGCCATCCCAGCAGTCGCTTACCCCCGCCACGCTCATGGCTCGGACGAGGTACAGCATGTCGGCCACTTCGCAGATCTCCGTCGTCCGGCGGGGGACCCAAGTCGGGGCTGTGCTGCCAAGGGCACGGAGGGCCCCGCGCGGAAACCTTGCGCGTCCGGCACCGGGCCTCGGCTCACGTCGGGTCGGCCGACGGTCGGGTGTAGAGCGCCGACGGATCACAGGAGGTGTCTGCGAGATGCGATTCGCGCTGCTGATGGCATCGCTGCTGGTATTGCACCGGCCCAGCGCCGGCAGCGAGGCGCTGATCACCTCCTCCGAGTCGCCGGCCGACCTGGCGAACGCAGTGCCGTACAACGTCACGATGGCTATCGTCAGCGGCAGGGGCGTGACGCAGGGAGCACACGCGGCGCACATCCGGTTCGCGCCCGGCCCCTGGCCCAACATCACCTTCCGCATAGGGCAGGGCTTCCCCGACGGTGACTGGCGTCGGTACGGCGGTGTGGCGTTCGATGCCACGAACCTCGAGCCGGACACCATCTACCTCGCCACACGCGTTGACGACGACCTCTCGGCCGATGGACAGCGCCACTGCCGCACCGGATGGACCTACCTGTCCCTCCTGTCTCAGCGTACCGTTACGGTCGAGGTGACCTTCGACCGCCTGCCGGAGGCGCGACGCGGGCCGACGATCCTTCCCGGCGCCATGCCGACCACCCAGGATGGACCTGTCGGCGCGCCGCTCGACTGGTCACACATCGTGGCGTTCGAGATCTGGCTCCCCGGGCCGACCAAGGCGCATCAAGTCGCCGGCACTTCCAGGTCGTGGCGCCAGCACCATGGAGTGCTGACCGTCGAGGTGCGGAGGCAGTAGGCAACACCGCCCGTCTGGGAGGCAACCTTCGATGGCGTGGCCTAGCGGCAAGCGGTGGGTCTACTCGATCACCTACGACGAGGGGTGTGCGCTGCTGCTGGAGCATGCCCTGCCGCTCCACCGCGAGTCCGGCATTCCCGGGCACGTGGCGCTGCTCGCCAGCCAGATCGGTGTGCCGCGCAACGTCCCCGGCAGCAGCTACGATGGGATGATGATCCTCTCGAAGGAGGAGGTCCACCTGCTCGCGGCCGAGGGCTGGGGCGTGTCGTGCCACAGCATGACTCACGCGGCCATCACGCCCGACAATGCCGCACACGAAGTGGTCGAGGCGCGCCAGGTGCTGCAGGATGCCCTGGCGATGCCGGTGACCATGTTCTGTGTGCCGGGAAGCAACGACTCATACCCCGCCGCGTTGGCTGTTGCCGGAGCCGGGGGGTACACATCGATCCTGACGATCTACGATGGCATCAACACCACGAAGACCGATCTCCTTCGGCTGTGCCGCGTGCCGCTTCACACCGAGTACCCGCCGCCCTTCTGCTCTGCCTTCGATCCGTACAAGCGGCTGCACCAAGCCATCGACGCCGGCGGCTGGGTGATCGACTACTGCCACTGCCCAACGCCCGGGAAGCCGATCCACCCATGGAAGGACTGCACCTCAGAGCAACTGCGGGAGCGGTTCGAGACGGTGCGGCGCGTGGGCGGCGCCGACGTGTGGCTCGCCGAACCGAACGAGGTCGTGGGGTACATCCTGGCTGGGAGGCGATCCTGAATGGCACCGAAGCCAGAGCGCGCGAAGTTCGGCGCTGCCGCCTTCGAGGGGCTGGTGGGCGATCTCCCCAACCCGTTCCCGCGCACGATGGGGCCGAACTGCCTGAAGTACCTGCAGGAGGTCGTCGATAGCGGGCTGACGAGCGACATGGTGACGCGCTTCGAGCAGGCCTTCGCGCGGGAGCTGGGCGTGAAGCACTGCATCGCGACGCCGGGTTGCACGCCGGCGCTGGCGTGTCTGGCGGCCGCATTCGCGTTCGAGCCCGGTGACGAGGTGATCGTCAGTCCGGTCAGCGACTACGGCACCATTCAGGGGCTCGTGCGCGAGAGCTACATTCCCGCGTTCGCGGACACCGCGCCGGGCACGGTGAACGTGAGTGCGGAGACCATCGAGCCGTGCCTCACCGACCGTACGCGCGCGGTCCTCGTGGTCCATAAGACGGGCCTGATCTGCGACATGGACCCGATCAACGCGCTCGCAGAGCAGCATGGGCTGATCGTCTACGAGGACGCATGTCAGGCGGTGTTCGGCGAGTACAAGGGGCGGCTCGCGGGCACATTGGCGACGGCCGCCGGCTTCTCATTCGACTCGGAGAAGACCCTCGGGTCCGACGTGGGTGGGTGTGTGGTCACGAACGACGACGACCTCGCCGAGCGCATCCGCTTCATCGGCCAGAGCCGTGGCGCGGAGGCGGCGCCGCACTTCGGCCGCCGGCACACGGCGCCGGGGTATGCGTACCGCATGACGCAGTCGACGGCCGCCATCTGCCTGGGACAGCTTGAGATCATCCGCGAACAGGTCGCCCACCGTGACCGCATGGCCCGGCTGCTGACCGAACTCATCGCCGGAATCCCCGGCGTCACGCCGCTTCCGGTTCCCGAGTCGACCACGGTCTATTCGTGCTGGATGTTCGGGTTGAGCCTCGACCCCGGCGCCTTCCGCTGCACGACGGAGGAGTTCGCTGACCAACTCGCCGCGGCGGGAGTCCCCGGCGCCGGGATGGGCGAGTACTACCTGCTGCCCGCGGCGTGCACGTTCCTCGACCGAAGCGCTCGCGCCGGGGCGTACCCCTACTCAATGCCGCCGGCTTCCCGCGAGTACAAGTACGGCGCCGACTCCTGCCCGACCGCCCGCGACTTCCTGAGGACCTTCATCCGCTGGTCAACCTTCTGCGAGAAGTACACCGAGGAGCATTGTCACCTGGCCGCCGACATCGTGCGGCAGGTCGCGGAGCGGAACCGGTAGCGCGGGTGCGGGGTCACCCGGCCAGCAGCCGGGCGTGAGCGATCTCCTGTCGGCCGGTGGGGCGAACCTGGGACGCCAGGAGGGTCACGACCGCGACGGTCTCGCCGCCCAGGGTCGTGAACTCGACCTCATATCCTGCATCAGCGCGGTGTACGAGGACCACGGTCCCGAGGTCCCCAGCCCGCAGGCCATGCTCCGGCAGGTCGTCCGCCAGCACTACCGCATCGAGTTCCTTCATGCCTGTCACCTCCGCGAGGACGGGTAGGCCGTCACCAGACGGGGAAGGGCCTCCCCCTCCTCGATGAACCAGACGGCGCGCACCGTCGGGTTCCGGCCATCCGGTGATTCCAGGCTCCCCTCGATAGTATACCTCGTTCCGAAGGCCGTGTCTTCAGCCCCGGCAACATCATGGACTGCGGCGTGCTGCCGGAGTGCCAAGGCCAGTGCTTCCCACGACTCTGGTGCGAACCCAAACTGGGCGAAGAACCGGGCCTTCCCCCGCCCCGTGCGGTGTTCGAGCGACAGGAGGTAGCCCGTAATCTTCTCCCTCGGCACTACGGCCGCTCGAGCGTTGGGCAGCCTCACCTCGCGCTCCGATCAGGTGCACCTGGTTCGGCGTCCGGCAGTACGCCCACACCTCCGCCCCGCACCGGTCACACCATTCGGCCATCAGGTCGCGACTCTCCGGGTCTGACCCCCCGTGGCCTTCCGGCCTACCCAACCACCGGCACCTCTCGCCCGCCTTCCTTGGCCGACCTCTCGCCGGCCGCGAGGACGCGGACGATCTCGAGGGTGCTTTCGGGCGGAGGGTTCTCCTCGCCAGTCTCGATCAGCTTGATGAACTGGCGCAGCATGTTCTGGTAGAAGTAGGCGGCATCCCCCACCTTGACCTCGCAGACCCCGTTCGCGCCGTAGAAGCGCGCCTCGAAGCCGTAGGCCACGTCCTCGAAGACCTGCAGGACCAAGTAGCGGCCGTCAGACCATCGAACGCGGACAATGTTGTGGCCCTTCGTGTCGCCCACGTTGATGACGCTCTCGGCGCCGGGTCCGAGGACCGTGTGGGCCAGCTCCAGCGGGTGGACGCCATAGAAGATCAGCTCGTTCGGGCCGACCGCATGAACGACGCGAATCGGGCCGATCGCGGCGAGCCGCTCCTGAGCCTCCTCCAGCTCGCGGCCGAACCGCAGCGCGGAGGAGGACATGAAGGGCGTCTTCGTCTCCCGGGCGAGGGCGACGATGGCCGCCGCCTCCTCCGGGTCCCGGGAGAGGGGCTTGTCACAGAACGTGGGCACACCCGCCTTCAGGAACGGCGGGACGCGCTTCTGGTGCTGCTGGGTCACGTCGTCAGCGATGAGGACGCCATCCACGTGGCCGATCAGGTCCTCCATGCGCTCCGGGGTCAGCTCGACCCCTCCAATGATCCTGGCGCGCGCGACGGCTTTCTCGTGCTCCGGGTCCCAGAGGCCGACGATCTGGGCGTTCTCGATGGGAGGCACGCCGGGGTCCCAGTAGCCCGCCTTCTGCCAGGCCTCCTGGTCGATCTCGTTCAGCAGGGCGCTGAAGGCAATGCCGTGGAAGATGTCTACGCCGCCGACCAATCCGAGTCGTATCACGCGATCACCTCGCCGGTTGGGAGTGCTGCCCCCTTCCGTTCCGCCAGGGGTTCTCCCTCCCCTCGCGAGCGCTCGGACCGGAGGATTCCAGGCGCCCGAAAGCGTATGTGATACCAAGGCTGGTCACCTCACCGTCCACCGCCCAGTATTGCCCAGCCAAGAGGAGATGGGAATGGCTACCAGACTGAGCTTCGCACTCGCGCTCGCCTTGCTGCTCGCCCTGGCCGCGGTCCTCGTTGCCGGCTGCCCGAAGGCGCAGCCGCCGCCCCCGCAGCCATCCACAACACCGCCTCCCGTGATGCCCACGGAACCGCCGTCCCCGGCCGGCGCGGCCAAGGCCGTTACGCCCGAGAAGGCAGCGCCCGCGACGAAGGCGCCTGAGACGAAGGCCGGGCTGGAGCCTGCCGGGTCGAAGGCCGTAACCAAGGTCGGCGGGGAAAAGCCCGCGGCCAAGCCCAAAGGGAAGATCGTCGCGACCCCGAGCGGGCTCAAGTACACTGACGTCAAGGTCGGCAACGGTCCGACGCCCAAGCAGGGCGAAGTCGTGGTCGTGCACTACACGGGCTGGCTGAAGGACGGGACGAAGTTCGACAGCTCCCGCGATCGCGGCGAACCGTTCGAGTTCCCCCTCGGCGCGCACCAGGTCATCCCCGGCTGGGACGAGGGCCTGGCGACGATGAAGGTCGGCGGCCGCCGCACGCTGTTCATCCCGCCGAAGCTGGGCTACGGCGAGCGCGGCACGCCCGACGGGACGATCCCGCCGAACGCGGAGCTGAAGTTCGACGTGGAGCTGCTGTCGGTCAAGTAGCGTCGCAGATGGCGCCTGGGGGCGATCCGTCGGGGGCGACCCGCCGGGTCGCCCCTACACGACCTCCCGTTCCTCGGCGATCATCCGGCCGAAGACTGTTCCGGTCTCGAAGGCCCGCGCGAGGAAGTGGGCCTCGTCGGCAATGCTCGTGTTCCCCATCGTTGTCTCCATGCTCACCCACTTGGCGTACGATGAGCGCGCGATGATGCCGGCCAGCCGCGGCCAGTCCACCGTGCCCGAGAACAGCAGCTTGTGCTGATCGCCCGAAGCATCGTTGTCGTGCAGGTGGAGCGAGATCAGCCGGTCCTTCAACCTCTCCAGCCGATCCAGCCCGTGACCGCTGATGTTCCCGTGACCCGAGTCGTAGCAGAGCCCCAGGACGTCCGGGCTGCACTGGGAGAGCACCATCTCGATGGTGTCGAAGCTCTCGGTCGGGCTGAGGTTCTCGAGGGCGATCCGCACCCCACGGTCACGCGCTAGGGGCTCGAGGCCGTCGAGTGACCGCCGGAGCCGCGCCCAGTACGCCGCCTTCAGCTCCTCGTCGACCGGCTGGGCCGGGAGGTGCATGATGATGACATCGCTCGCCAGCCGCGCGGCCAGGTCGATGCGGTTCGTCACCAGCTCGACCCCCGCGAGCCGCTCGTACGCCCGCTCCGAGCACCAGGCCTTCTCGCGCCCGGCGGAAGCGTGGATGTCCGTCACCCCGAGCCCGAACTCGCGGAGCCACGCCGCGACCTGGTCCACCTCAGCCGGCGAGTACACGAAGTCGGTGTTCCAGTGATGGCACCAGTGCACGTGCGTGAAGCCCGCCTCGGCGATGCGGCGAAGGTAGGGCTCCGGGCACCCGGTGTCGGCGGCGTAGTCGGTGGTCATGGATAGCATGGTCGTACCTCCGGTGGGGATCGGGTGCCCTGTTGGCCAGGGGGTCGCCTGAGGCCTCCTGCTCCCCTCACTCGACGAGGACTCCGGCCGCTTCGGCCGAATACCACCTCCCGCAAGTGACCACTCCGAGGACCTACCGTGCCGGTACTGACCGCCAACCGCATCACCAAGTACTATGGGGCCGACCTGATCCTCGATTCCGTCTCGCTCACCATCGATGAGCGAGACCGCATCGGTCTGATCGGCGCGAACGGCACCGGCAAGACGACCCTCTGCAAGATCCTTCTCCGCGAGATCGAGACTGACGAGGGCGAGATTCGGCTCGCTCAGGGCGCGACGGTTGGTTACCTCGCGCAAGAGACGGGCTACTCCGACGGGCGGACGCTGTGGGAGGTGGCGATGGGCTGCTTCCCGGAGCTCCGCGCCCTGGAGCGGAGCCTGGGGGAGTGCGAGGAACGGATGAGCCACGCCTCAGGCGAGACCCTGGAGGCCCTGCTCGAGCGGCACGAGCGCATCCGGGCGGACTACGAGCGAGGGGGCGGCTACGACTACGAGGTGCGGGCAGCGACCGTGCTGACGGGCGTGGGCTTCGCGCGAGCGGACCTCTCGCGGCCGCTCGACACGTTCAGCGGGGGCGAGAAGAGCCGTGCTGCGCTGGCGACGCTCCTGCTCAAGAGTCCCGACCTCCTGCTCCTCGATGAGCCAACGAACCACCTCGACATCCAGGCCACCGAGTGGCTCGAGGAGTACCTGCGCACGTACCAGGGCGCCGTGGTCGTCATCAGCCACGACCGCCGCTTGCTCAACCGGGCCGTGCGGCGCATCCTCGAACTCGACGACCAGCAGCTCACGGAGTACGCCGGGGGCTACGACGACTACGTGCGGCAGAAGGAGGAACAGCTCCTCACCTACCACCGGCGGTACGAGCAGCAGCAGCGGGAGCGCCAGCGACAGCTCGCCTTCATCCGTTGGGCCCTCGGCACGGCGCAAGAGAAGCGCGTGCGCGCGGCTAAGAGCCGGCTGAAGCTGCTCGACAAGATCGACTGGCTCGACCCCCCGGCCGGCGAGCGACGCAAGGCGAATCTGCGGTTCACGCCGCGCATCCGGGGCGGTGACGAGATCGTCGAGCTCTCCGACGTGGCCGTAGGCTACGGCGACCGCCTCCTGGTCTCTCACGTGGACCTGTTCCTGCGTCGAGGCGATCGCCTGGGGATGGTCGGGCCGAACGGCTGCGGCAAGACGACGCTGCTGAAGGCCATCCTCGGGGAGCTCAAGCCGCTGTCCGGTCGCGTGAGGCTGGGGACGAGCGTCGAGGTGGGCTACTACGCCCAGGTGCGGACGGAGTTCAGCGCGACGAACACCGTGCTCGCCGAGTTCGGAGAGGTCGTGCGTGATGCGACACCGGGGGAGCTGCGGCACCTGCTGGCTCGGTTCCTGTTCGTGGAGGAGGACGTCTTGAAGCCGGTCAGCGCGCTCTCGGGCGGCGAGCAGAGCCGGCTGGCGCTCGCGAAGTTGATCATGACCCGGCCCACCTTCCTCGTGCTCGATGAGCCAACGAACCACCTCGACATCGACTCTCGCGGCGCCCTCGAGCACGCCCTGCGGCAGTATACCGGCACCATCCTCGTCGTCTCCCATGACCGTTACTTCCTGGACGCACTGGTCAACCAGGTGCTCGTGATCGAGGGTGAGACAGCACGGCAGTACGCGGGCAACTACTCCGCCTACCGCGAGGCGTTGCGGGAGGCCGAGGAGGAGGCCGCGCGGGCGGCGGCCGCCGCCGAGGAGCGGAGACGGGAGGAGCGCCTGCGCGAGGAGAGGTCGGCCCGACGCGAGAGGAAGCAGCAGGAGGGAGACAGCGGCCCGGGGAAGCTCAGCCCCTGGCGGCGCGACCGACAGGCGAGGGAGCTCGAGGAGCGGGTTGCGGGTCTCGAGCTGCGCATCGACAAGATCCACGCGCTGCTGCAGGACCCCATGGTGTATGCCGATGGCGCCCGCGTGCGGGCGCTGAGCATCGAGTATGAGCGGCTCCAGGCCGAACGCGGTGAGGCGTACGAGGCATGGCAGGCCGTGGTCGAGAGCGGGTAGGAGGCGTGCCGCGGCGGACCGATTCAGTCGCGGTGAACCGCAACCCGTGTCACAAGCTGATCGACCTCTTCGCGCTGGACAGCTACAGCAACCGCACTGTCTGGTCCCGCGTGGATGGCCGCGACGTCCGGGTCATCAAGGCCCAGCTCGGGGGTGAGGCGCAGTGGACCGCCGCCGATTCTGTCTCTCAGCCGCAACCATCGCTGGTGCCGGTGCTATCGGATACACGGGAGGCGCCGCCATGGCCCAACAGGAAGGTAGGCTGACCAACGAACTGCCGCCCGACGTCCAGATGCAGTTCATGCGTCCCGAGCAGCTGGAGGCGGCCGGACGCCGATTCCCGGTCGCCTATGTTCCCTTCGGCCTGATCGAGTGGCATGGCCGGCACCTGCCTCTCGGGAACGATGCCCTCAAGGCGCACGCCATACTCGTGAAGTGCGCCGAGAAGTTCGGCGGCGTGGTCTACCCGCCGATCTACTTCCATGCGGGCTTCGACCAGCAACACCTCGTCCCGCTGCTCACCCAGCTCTTCGACCGCCTCAAGCGCACCGGCTTCCGCGTCATCATGGGTGCCTCCGGCCACAACATCAAAGAGCAGATCGACATGATCAACGCCGGGCTCGAACCGGTGATCGCCGACGGCACAGTGACCGGCATCGGCCTCTGGGAGATGACGCTCAGCCGGGGCCCGGAGTCCGACTCCGACCACGCGGCCAAGTGGGAGACATCGAACATGATGTTCCTCTACCCGGAGCTGGTCGACATGTCCCGGCTGGGCGACGGCCCGCTGGCGCCGAACATGCAGCCGCCGGACGGCATCGGCGGGCTCGACCCGCGCCAGCACGCCTCCGCCGAGGTCGGGCGACGCAACGTCGAGCTAGCGGCGGACGCCATCGGGAGGAAGGCTCAGGAGCTCCTGCAGTCACTCCCGGAGGACAGGCGGGGCTTCAACATCGAGGCCATCACGCCGGGGAAGTGGTGGTTCATCTAGGGGCGGCACGTCGGCCACAGGGCCGGCGGGAGCGGCCGGCACCCGGGGCTGATGGAGGCTGGCGGCGAGGAGGGCCGCCACCATCAGCCCGCCCCCCACCCACTGCAGCGCCGCCAGGCGATCCCCCGCAAGCAGCCATCCGAAGAACGTGGCGAACACCGGCTCCAGGGTCAGAATGAGCGCCGTGCGAATGGCGGGCAACTTGCGCTGGGCCGCCGTCTGCGCGTAGAAGCCGCCCGCACTGGCCACCACACCCGTCAGAACCAGCGCCTGCCACACCTTCTCCGTGGGCAGGCGGAACGGGTCCACGGCGGGCCAGGTCACCCCGAAGATGGCCGCCGCCGTCGTGAGCTGCGCGAGGGCGAGTGTGGCGGGGCTGTGCCCCTTCGCATGCCGGTCGAGCAGCGCGATGTGTGCGCCGAAGCAGATCGCGCAGCCGAGAGTCAGCAGGTCCCCCACGGTCGGCCTGAGCGGCCCGGCGCTCGTCAGCAGCGCCAGCCCTACGAGGCTTGTCACCACCGCCGCCCAGTACACGCGCGGGATGCGGACGCCGAACAGCACGCGGTTCCAGGCAGGCGCGAAGACCACGAACAGCCCCGTGATGAGCCCGGAGTTCGTGGCCGTCGTGGTGCGGATGCCGAAGGTCTGAAACAGGTAGCCAGCGGCGAGCACAATGCCGATGCCTGCCCCAATCGCCCACGAAGCGCGCGTGCTGCCACGCGCCGCGAACGGGCCCATCGCCAGCGCGCCCAGGCCGAAGCGGATCGCCAGGAACGACACAACCCCGTACCCGGCCACCGCGTCCTTGACGACGGCGAAGGTCCATCCCCAGACGACTGTGACGCCGACCAGCAGGAGAGTGAAGAGCAGGTTTCGGTTCACGTGTGGTGCGGTCGTCCTTCCGTCCCAACACGTCCGATGGCACGGCTGCAAACGGCACGCGTGTTCGGGGCGGTTGGCGTGCATCCCTCCTCGCCTACGCGGACAGCATCGGCACAGGCGAAAGGCTCCCCGCCGGCGAAGTGGCGCGCGACCGAAGCCAACAGGAAGTCCATCCGTGGACGATCCCATCCCCATCATCGCCTGCTCGAGACCCGAGGGCCGCGTGGCCCAGCAGCTTCGGAAGCTCGCGGTGGAGACCGTGCCCCTTCCGGTCGAGGTCGACTGGACTCCGCTGCCCGATCGCTACCTCCTGGGCGAGGACCGGGCCGCTGAGCGACTGACCACACCGCAGTTCCTGCGCGCGATCACCACGAAGACCCTCTTCCTGACGGCCCTGGACCTCCGGGCGACGGTAGCCGCGCCCGTGTTCATCATCGAGGGCGAGGGCTTCGGCGAGCACAGCCGGCTTCACCCCAACGCGGTGAGGGGCGCGCTCTCTGCGCTCATCATCGAGTACGGCGCCTCGGTCTTGCGAACGGCCGACGAGGCCGACAGCGCGGGGCTGATGGCGCTGATGGCGCGCCACGCCCAGTTCGGTGTCCCCGAGATCTCCCTCGCCGCCAAGCGCAAGGCGCAGTCGCCAGCGGACGAGCAGCGCCGCGCGGTCGAGATGCTGCCGGGGATCGGGTTCAAGCTGGCCCGACGGCTGCTGCAGCACTTCGGCAGCATCCGGCGGATCCTGGAGGCCTCCCCCGAGGAACTCGCCCAGGTGCCGGGCGTGAGTCTGAGGATGGCCGAAGCTGTGTGCAAGCTTGCTGACCGCGAGTACTGCGCGGCGGACTTCGAGGCGGATGTGGAGGACGTGCTCGCCGAGCAGCCCCACCTGCTGCTTGACGCGCCGGCGCAGGTGGTGGCGCGGCAGCACCTCTTCCGTGATGCCAGCGGGCGGCGGCTGATCGCGGACCTGGTCCTCGTCGAAGAGCAGCGGCAGATCGTCCACGTGGTCGAGGTCAAGCGGGGCGCCCTCCGACAGGAGGACGTCCGGCAGCTCGCGGCCTACCTCGATGCCGCCGCGCACTCGCCGCTGCTCGCTGAGTACCTCCGGCGGGGCCACGAGCTTCGTGGTGTGCTGACCGCGCCTGCTACGCGGACCACGAAGCCCGAGGACGGGAGAATCGTCGTGCGCGTGCTCGATGCCGAGGCGATCGCCGCCGAACTGATGCGACGGCGGCTCGCGCGACGGGAGGCGCCCTGATGCTGCTGGCTCTGGTCGGGTTGGCTGCGTTTGGGAGGTGCGATGGGCTCGCGGCGAACGTAGCTCTGATGGAGGGTGTGGTGGCGATCGCCGATAGCCAACACCGCGACCGGTGGGGCGTTGACGGCTACCACCCGTGGCTGGTGTGCGACGGCAAGACGGATGCGGGGTCGGCGGCCGCCGGGTGGCTGTCGGACAACTGGGAGGTCACCCACTCCATCGCCCTCGTCTTCCCTCGTCCCGTGAAGGTCGGCCAGGCGGTGATCTACTGGGCCGGGGTGCACTCGCCCATTCGGTTCATGCTCCTTGCAGTGAGGGATGGTCAGTGGACTCAGCTCGCCGAGGTGAGCCGGCCGGCGAGTGAGCCGGTCACGACGGTGGACTTCGACGCAGTGACCACCGAGGCGATCAAGCTGGTGCAGCCGCCCGACGGTGCGAGCCCGGACGGGGATCGACGCCTCGGGGTGGTCGAGCTCCAGGTCATGGGCGAGCCTGTGGACCCGGCTACGCCGGTCGACATCGCGACACTCAAGGCGCGGATCGTGGCCGAGAACCGCCAGCTTCGCGAGCGTGAGGACGCCGAGCGCGTCGCGCCGGCGCTGGAGCTTGCGATGCGCAACCCCAAGCGACAGGGCTTCATGGGCACGGTCGACCGGACTGACCTCGAGCGCGGCCGGGCGAACGTCGCGACCCGCCAGTGGGCGAAGGCCCTCGCCAACTCGATCGTCAAGGACGCCGACTGGTGGGTCGCCCGCGATGACGAGTTCATCTATCGGCTCCTCCCCGAGGGCAACCCGCGGGCCATCTGCCCCAACTTCGAGCTGGGCGACCCCATCCACGGCGGCGCGCGTCAGAGCTTCACGGCGACCCTCGAAGCGCCCTACCGCTGGAAGTCGATCCGCGGCGGCGAGGTGTGGTACGACGGGGCGGTCATCAAGAACCCCGGCACGGGGCAGGAGATCATTGTCCACGACGACGGCAACGGGTGGGTCGCGCCGGAGGGATTCCTCCACCCGGGCCGGCGCTACTACTTCGTGGCGGCATACCGGTACTTCCTGTTGGGGAGGCTGTTCGCCGGCCCTTACGAGGGCGATGGGGGCTCGGAGTACCAGGGCGGCACCCCGGTCGTGCAGCTTGCGTTGGCCTATGCCATCACGGGCGATGCCCGCTACGCTCACAAGTGCGCGGTGATGCTCAACCGGCTGGCGGAGCTCTACCGTACGTACGATGGCTGCGTCGAGGGCCCGTCTCAGCGGCAGGACGGCTACATCGGCCAGACCTTCGAGCGCTTCCTCGTGCAGAACCTGATCCTCGCCTGCGACCTGATCTGGGACGAGGTCGGAAGGGACGCCGCCCTCCGCGACCTCTTCGCCGCCCGAGGGAACACCGACTACGATGGCGACGGCAAGGTCACCGGCGCCGACTTCACCTACAACCTGCAGCGGAATCTCCTCGGGTACATCTACGAGTACCTGCACCGACTCATGCCCTACTTCGACGGCGACTTCCTGATGTACGAGATGACGGCGCTGGCCGAGCTGGCCAAGTGCCTCGGCAACGGCGACATCGCGGCGGAGGCCCTCAGGAGCGATACGGGCCTGCGCGTGTTGCTCGGCAACTCGTGGTTCCGCGACGGCAAGTTCATCTACGACTCGACCGGCTACAACGTCGGTAACGCCCAGACACCGCTCTGGATCGCGGAGCACATGCAGGGGTTCGAGTCGCCGCCGCTCTTCCCGAAGCCGGTCGACGTCTACAACGACCCCGAGTACCGCATCTCGGTGCTGTACGACTTCCTGCGGCACATCGACTGCGATGGTCGACTGCCCTCCATCGGCGACGGCGGCGGAGCGCGCACGAGGAGCCTGAACCTGGCGCCGCCGTACAACGGCTACGATGAGCGAGCCAGGCTGCGGATTCCCTCCCAGCAGGCGTACTACGCGTCCCTCCTGCGCGCGGCCGCCGACGGCAACTTGGAGGCCTTCCGCAACGGTCGCGCCGACTGGTGGCTGCTCTTCCACGGCGGGCCGGCCACTGCCGAGGACACCTCGGGCCGGGCCGAGATGCCTGCGCCGCAGTCACACCTCTTCGACGACAGCGGAATCGCGATCCTGCGGGCCGGCGCTCAGCCCGAAGGCCGGGAGCATGTCTGCCTGACCTTCAGCAAGGGCGCGTACGGCCACGGGCACACGGACAAGCTCGCGATCAATGTGCTTCGCTACGGCTACGACTTCAGCGCGGACCTCGGCTACCCGACAACCTGGACGGACATCAAGGCCTGGGGCTGGGAGACGAGCACGGCGAGCCACTGCACGGTGATGGTCGACGAGTCGCCGCAGGTCAGCAACGTCATCGGCAAGCTCGGCTTCTACGCCGCCGAGCCGCCGTGCGATGTGGTCGAGGCCTCGGCGGAGGGCGCCTACCCCCAGTGCAGCCTCTACCGCCGCACGGTGGCGCTGGTGCGCGACAGCGAGGGTGAGCCGCTCTACACCGTCGACCTCTTCCGCGTGGCCGGCGGCCGGACGCGCGACTACCTGCTCCATTCCTTCGGCAAGCCGGAGGACCTGACGGTCACCGTGGACGACCCGCAGGCCGCGTGGGCGAGGCAGGAGCGCGGCTCCCTCGCCGGCGAGGACGTCGAGCCGATGACAAGAGGCGCATACGGCTTCCTCTTCGGGGTGGAGCGCGCTCAGACGGCAGGCGCGGTGTCGGCCGTCTGGAAGCCGACCACCGGCATGTCACAGCCCGACCGGTACCTGCTGACCAGGCAGACCTTCGAGAACGCGACGGTGGAGTTCAGCCTCACGCGCACCAGCCAGGCGAGCGGCCCACAAGAGCGATGCGTGTTCGTTTTCGCCACCGATCCCGCGGACGTCGGCAACCGGCGGGTCATCATGCTGCCGGTCGACTCGCTCCCCATTGGGCAGGCGGTGCCGGTGCGGATCGACGTCGCGGGCGGCGAGGCCAGGATGACCATCGCCGGCCAGCCGCAGGGCAGCGCCTACGTGACCGGCGCGCCGGCCACGAGCGGATCGGTCGGGTTTCTTCACTACTACAACTACGCCTTCGACATCCGCGACCTGGTCGTCACCCCGCAGGGGGGAGCGCCCGTTCGCGTCGACTTCAGCCGTCCTCTCGACCGCGAGTTCTGGGCGCGCATCGAGCCGACCTACGAGGCGGGGGACGGTGTGCTTAAGGTGCGCGACTCCGAGGCCGTGCAGTTCCACCTGCGGCTGCGTGGCGCGCCTGGGCGCGAGATCATCCGCGCGCGTGCCGAAGGCTACGGCGTGCGGGGCCAGGCTCCCCTGGAGGGGCACCTGATCGTGCGCGAGCGACCAGACGACCCGGCACGGATGACCACCTTCGCGGCCGCCATGGAGGCGGTGAAGAGGGCGCCGCGCGTCACCCGCGTGCAGCCCCTGGCCATCACCCCGACCGGCGATGATGCTGCAGCCCTGCAGGTGGAGTCCGTTGAGGCGGATGGGCAGCCGCGAGTCGACATCGTCATCAGCGCGCTCGACGCCCGCGTCGCGCGCACGATCACCGCTCCCGGCGGGCCGGTGGAGTTCCGGGGCCGCTTCGGGCTGGTGACGACGAAGGGTGGGGAAGTGACCGGCCTCATGCTGGTCGGCGGCGGCCACATTGCTTGCGGCGGAAAGCGCCTGGACTTGCCGGGCAGTATCCGGGGCCGCGTCAGGGAGGCGTTGGTGGCAGATGCGGCGTTGCTCGTTGGACTCGAGGCCGGCAGCGCGCCGCTGTCGGAGGAGGTCGTCGGTCGCCGCGTGCTGGTGACCAACCCCGCCTTCGTCTGCCCTGCGGTCTACACGGTGACACGCGTGGCGCGGATCGACCCGAAAACGTGGCGTCTCGGCCTGAACATGCCCCTCGTCGTCGCGCGAGGCGTCGTCGGCAGCGTCGCCGCGGAGCAGGGCGCCTTTGCCAGCCGCACGCCCGTCATGAAGCTGCGCGTGAACCCCGGCCTGTTCGACGGCAAGTGCGTGCGCCGAGCGCCCGGCGCGAAGGAGCGCCGGCTGAAGACGGCCACCGAGGCAGCGTTCGCGCTCGCGGAGCCGACGGCCGTGCGCGAGTTTGAGCCCGGCGCCGAGTACCTCGTGTGCGATGTCGGGTCGGGCGACCGGGTCGAGGTGATCCCTCAGGGCTCACGGAGCTTCCCGTAGCAGAGCAAGGAGGGTGGCCGAGATGCGTTGGCTTGGGGCAGCGGCAGTGCTCGTTCTGTCAGTCGCGACACCTGTTCTGTCACAGAGCGCCGAGCAGCCGCTTGTCTTCGTGACGATCACAGGCGGCGTGGTCGCGCCGGAGACGGTGTCCCTCAAGATGCTGATCTTGAACGCGGGACACGAGTTCAAGGCCGACACCAGTGCGCGGCTCGAGTTCGTCTTGCCCGGGCCCGAGGGCAAGGTCTACGAGGGCGCTGCGCGCGGGCCACGGACTGTCACGGTGCCCGTGGCGAGTCCGAAGTGGTCGCGAGACCACATCGAGATCGTCTCGCTGGGCGAGTTCGTGCTCGATGAGCACGCGCCCAAGGACCTCCTGCTACGGGGCGGCCTGGCTGACCAACCGCCGGTGGAGTTGGGGACGCTGTCCCGCGGCGACGCCGTGGCGGGCCTCCGACTTGTGCGGGCATTCCCGGTGGCCGTGAGCACGCAGAACAAGCGGCGAATCGTGGTCGCCGCAGCCTGCGAGTTCGTGGACGACCGTCGTTTCGTCGTGAAGCTGCTCTACCTCAACTGCGGCGAGCGGCTCGAGCCTGACTACGACGCCTTCCTGCACTTCGAGCTCGCGCCCACCGGGGAGGATCTGCCGAAGACGAGCGCGCTGGGTCTGTGGCCTTCCGCCGCGCCCACCGATTCCTCGACGTGGGGCCAGAGCGAGGTCACGGTGGCGAGGTTCGGCCCATACCAGCTTCCGCCCAACGCGCCGGAGTTTATCTACCTCCGCGCCGGCCTCTACGACCGGGCGGGCGACGGGAAGCGCCTGCCACTCGCCGGCCCGGATGACACCGACCGCGCGCTGGTCGGGCGACTCGCGAGCCGGGAGGGCGCGACGTGGTTCGAGCGCGCGAATGTGTCTGGCACATCCCCGGAGGGGAAGCCATGAGGCGACTGGTGGTTCTTGGGGATGCCGTTGCGATGGCACTGCTTGCCGCGGCGTGCGGCTGGGCGGATGACCTCGCCTCGCCGCCAGCGGTGCTCTCCGTGGCTTCCGCCGCGCAGCTCGGCCCGCGCGAGCTGCGCCTCTCGGTCACCTTTCACAACCTGGGCGGGCGCTTCTCGCGCGACTACACGGCCTTTGTCCACTTCGACCGCGACGCACGCCGCGAGAGCCTCTACACGCTGCCAGCTCCCGGCCCGCGACCGCTGGTGGCGGCGACGACCTCCACCCGCTGGGGCCCGGAGGAGACGACGACCGTCAGCTTCCCGCCCGTCACCTTCCCCTCGGCCGTCACCCGCGAGGTGTTCGTGAAGGTGGGCCTGTACGATGCGCAGGGGAGCGGCGCCCGCCTGCCCCTGGTCGGCGAGGACCCGAGCCACCGGGTGCTCGTGGGGCGCGTGGTCCCGGAGGGTGAAGGCGTCGCCTTCGCCCGCTGCCCACCGACGGAGGGCGAGACCACAAACCGGATCGGCGTGCGACCGCGCTCGCTGGTCAGGCCGATGCCAGAGGAGCCCGCCGTCCGCTTCGGCGACGTGGACCTGGATCGGTGGCGTGTCGAGGGAGTGGCCGGCGGCTCGGCGGCCGCCCGCCGCACGCGTGAGGAGCTGTGCTGGTCCGAGGCGTCGCTCGGCCTGACCTATGCCGGCGAGGGGTCGGCGAGCGGGTTCGTCGTGCGTCCACCCGAGCCGATTCCCGTTCCGGCTGAGGCCAAAGCGGCCCATTTGTGGCTCTTCGGAAACGCGATCGGGTGGCTCGAGCAGCGGACGAGCGAGGAGCCGCTCCTTCGCTGCACTCTCGAGCTGCGCGATGCCCAGGGGAACACGCACCAGCTCCCGTTCCCGACCCAGGTCGCGTACCCGTACTGGTACGTGGCCCGCGTCCGGCTGCCGGAGGCTTGGCCGAAGCCCCTGGCCTGCACCGGAGTGGGCTTCTCCGGGTGCACCAACAAGGCGCCGCGCGCCCTGTTCCTCGATGCCATCGTCTTCGCGCGGGAGGACTTTCCCGCCACCCTCAGCACCGCCGTCCGGCTGGATGACCTGCCCTTCCCCACCACTCCCGATGGCCCACTGCCCTCCCAGCTTGCGGGCGAGTACACGAACCGAGTCCAGAAGGCCGAGGACGCCTACGTCCTTTGGTATGAGGGCGCCGATGGGCGCCTCACTTACACCTTCCGCCCGCGTGTCGGCTCCCTGGACGACGTCGAGGTCGCATGGGCCGACCCCAACGGACAGCCGACCGGCACGCCGTTCCGGATCGGCGTCGGTAGCGGCCCGACCGCCGAGGTGGACGGGCGCCGCTTCGGCCCCCTTCCGCGCGCTGAGCCGCGGACGTGCGGCACGGCGCGCCTGGAAGACAACGTCATCCGCACCGAGTGGCGCTGGGAGCTGCCAGCGCACCCGATCCAGTACTCGCTGTCGCTCAGCATCAAGGGCAAGTCGCTGATTGTCGAGGTGGCCTCCGAGGAGACGGCGCTCTCCGGCTTCGCCGCCGGTCACTTCCAGGGCGCGGCGGACGCGCGCTTCATCCCCTTCCCGTATTGGTCGTACGGTGTCTGGGACTGGGGGCGCGACGGTGGTGTGGTGTTGAGCGGTGACGTGTTCGTCTCGGGGCTGCTCGACTGGTACCGGTCGAGCGCATCGACGGTTACCCTCGGCGAGACGCTCAGCCACGACGCTGAGGCCCTGCTGCCTGGTGCCCTCGCCTACTGCCCCAGCGCCGAGTACCTGCCGCGCTCCGATGGCCGCCGAAACCCACTGCGCGAACGGTTCATCTTCACCGTCTCACCCAATGTGGAGGAGACGCTGCCGAACATCCCTCACCCGCCCTCGCCGAACGCCGAGAAGCTCGCCCCGTATGTCCACTACACGGGCGGGCAAGCGGCGCGGCTCGACACGCAGCTCGAGGAGTGGCAGCGGCTGCATGCCTACGGGGTTGACAAGGTGTACATCCGCCACTTCGACGGCATGTGGTCCGATCAGCCGCAGGGAACGCAGGAGTGGACCCTCACCGAGCACGCCGCGCCAGCGGTCGGCGATGCAGCGGTCAGACGCTACCTCGACGCGCTGACCGGCATGGGGTTCCTCCCGGTGCTCTACACGAACTACACCGATCTGCAGCCGGTCGCGGCCGAGTCCGACTGGGACAGGATCGCGCGCACCCCGGAGGGGGACATCAGCGACGTCTGCTGGCCGGGGTCTTACCCGCTGAAGCCGCTACGGGCCGTCGAGCTTGAGGCGCACTACGCCCCGCGCATCGCCGCCCGCTTCGGTACGCACGGTTCCTTCTGCGATGTCCACACCTCGGTCGCGCCCTGGCACAAGCTGGACTTCGATGCCCGCTTGCCGGGGGCGGGGCAGTTCGGCACGACCTACCGATGCTACGCCAAGCTGCTCCTGAACGAACGCGCGACCTACGGCGCCGTCTACAGCGAGGGCAGCCGTCACTGGCTCTACGCCGGCCTGCACGACGGCAGCGATGCCCAGATCGCCTCGCCGCAGCCACACCGCGAGCCGTTCCTGGTGGACTTCGATCTCCTGAAGGTCCATCCGAAGGAGATGGACGCGGGCATGAGCTGGCTGTCGCGCTACGTCAGGGACCAGGCAGCGGCCGACGAGCTTGGCGGGTGGGAGGCAGCGCAGGACCACTTCAACGCCGCCACCCTCGCTTTCGGACACCAAGCGACCTTCACCGACCTCTCGTTCCGCGGCTATCGGGCGGACATCAAGACCTACTACCTGATCCAGCCGCTGCAGACGCTCTACGCCATGAGGCCCGTCACCGGAATCCTGTACCACGACCCCGGGCAGGGCGACCGAATGCTCTCGACCTCCGACGCGATCCGCTCCGGCGCCTACCGCGAGAGCCAGGTGCAGGTGACCTACGACACCGGCCTGACCGTGAGGGTCAACGGCAGCCTGAAGGCAGGCTGGACGGTCAGCGCCGAGGGCGTCCCCTACGATCTGCCGCCCTCCGGCTTCGTCTGCACCGGTCCCGGCCTGGTGCTCTCGTACTCGGCTCTGGTGAACGGCGCTCGCGTGGACTACTGCTCGGCGGGAGCCGTGCGTTTCGTCGATACCCGCGGCCGGAAGCAGCGCCTTCGCGAGTTCGAGACCGACGGCGCGGCGATCCTGCGCAGTCTCAATGACACAACGTGGGGTGTCTGGCCCCTGGGTGACATCACCGTTCTCCGGGTCGATGCCGGCGGGCTGAAGCTCACCGCGCCACTCTCCATCGCCGCCTTCGATGAAGCAGGGACACTGCTCCGGCGGGTGGAAGCGCCTCTCGAGAACGGCCTCGTGACCCTGCCCCTCGGACCCGAGGTGTTCCGCTTCGAGATCTCGTCCGCCGGGGCCTGACGCCGGAGGTTTGGCCAACCAATGCCCGACGACCAGCGCCTTTCCTCACCCGAGAAGCGGACGCGGCGGGCGTTCCTGAGGGGCGCCGGCCTCGCCGCCGGTGCGCTGGCGGGCGGGTGGCGGGAGGCGTTGCTGGCCCAAGGCACCAATGTGACCGGAAGGGAGACGAAGGTGAAGGACCGCCTCGATCTGCTCGACGAGCGCTCGCCCCAGGCCCTTGAGGTCATCCAGTTGACGACCGAGCCCGATGTGCCCAGCTCCCACCTCTACATGGAAGCCCAGACCTTCACCATGGACTCGAAGCGCTTCGTGCTGCACCGGTCCGCCGGTGCGCATGGTGGGAGCAAGAGCGATCCCCAGCACCAGTACCTTCTCTGCGACATCGGGAACGAGTGCGCCCTCTCGCCCCTCGCCACCGAGCTGGGCGTCACCGCGGCCTCGCTCTCGCCGGACGACAGGTACTGCTACTACTTCGTGGACGAGACCGAGGTGAACGGCGGCCGGCTGACCCTGAAGCGCGTGAAGCTCGACGGAACGGGCCGGGAGACGATCGCGGTTGTCGACTCGGCGCTCCCGGGCACGGGCTTCCGCCCCAGCGAGATCTACCCGCTGTCCACCATCTCGTCCGATGGGAAGCGGATCGCGATCTCCTGCTTCCTGGGGGACGGCAACACCGAAGCCCCGCCCTGGGGGCTGATGGTGTTCGACATCCGGAGGGCCTCCGTCAGCCTCATCATCCACGGGCCGAGCTGGTGCAACATGCACCCGCAGTACTGCCGGTCGAAGCACCGACAGGAGAGCCACGACATCCTCATCCAGGAGAACCACGAGAACATCACCGATGCGCGGGGGAACGTGACGCAGCTCGTGGGCGGGGCCGGCGCGGACATCCACGTCATCCGCGACGACGGCACGAACTTCCGCAACCTGCCGTGGGGGCGCGACGGGAACGAGGCCTGCCAGGGACACCAGTGCTGGCACGGCCGGAGCGGCTGGGCGATCACGAGCACGGGCCTGCGACAGCGTTCCGAGGCGCAGCTCATCGAGGGCCGGGCGGCGCCCTACGCGGGCCACGTAGGCCTCAAGACACCGGGTGGGGTCAGGAACGACCTGAGCCGGGACTTCCCGAGCCCACACTTCTACCACTTCGGCACGGACATTCAGGGCAAGCGAATCGTGTCCGATGCCGGCCCGTTCGACACGCGGGCCTCGATCTACCTCGCCGAGCTCGGGGAGCCCGGCAGGGACGCGGCCAGAGACTGGAAGTACCTGCTGACGCCCAGGTCATCGTGCGACAAGGGCGCACACATCCACCCGTTCCTGTCACCGGACGACAAGATGGCGTTCTTCGACTCCGACGAGTCGGGCATCCTGCAGGCGTACATGGTCCGGGGGCTGTGAGGTGCGCGAAGCTGCCGGAGCGCGCCCAGGGTGGGCGCGAACCTGCTGGCAGCAGCGCCTCCCGCCGTTCACTGTGAGCGGGCGGCTGGTGTCAGCACTTGACGAGCACCGTCGGTCGGACCACAATAGGGGACGGGCGACTTGCGGGCGGCGCTTGCGGTCCATGGCCGGTCGCCGAGGGCCGGTGCGAATGCTCGCACAGCGGGCGGGGCAGCCGTCTTGTGTGCCTGCCAGCCCCCCAAGGCAGTGGCGAGCGTCGCGAAGGGATGGCGGCACATGTGGCCCTTCCAAAGACAGAAGCTGTCAGACGTCTCCCTTGAGGTGCCTCTGGAGGAGTTGCGCAAACGGGCGAGGATCGCCGTCGTCGATGACGACCTCAATGCATTCCCCCTGCGTGTGCTGGTACGCGAGGGCTACGCCATCGACTACTTCCCCTCCGTGACCCAGCTTGACCCCTTCGAGCGGGGCCTCTACGACATCATCTTCCTCGATATCGCTGGCGTGGCACCCGAGTGGTCAGAAGATGACGGCCTTGCCGTCCTCGAGCACCTCAAGGAGCGGAACCCTGCGCAGGTCATTGTGGCGTTCTCTGGCCAGACATTCGACCTCAGCAAGAGTCGTTTCTGGAAGCTCGCCGATGACACCCTCTCCAAGCCAGTGGACGCGATGACCGCGAAGCGCTGCATCGACGACCTTCTCGCACGCACGATGACGCCGAACCACTACTGGGGCGGGGTGAGAGCACTCCTGCTCTCCGAGGGGGTCCCGGAACGCGAGATCGCCAGCATTGAGAGCGCTGTGGTCCGAGCGGTGACCCGTAGGACGCGCCCAGACGTCCGGGGGGTCGTAGAGCGTGTCTGCGCCAACGCCGAGACTATTGCGAAGGTGGCAGCTCTGGTCGCCAAGATCGCCGGTCTGCTAGGGCCGCCGTGAGACGCCATGCTGGAGATCATTCAGTCCCTCCTCCCGTTCCCGAGCGGCGTGCCCGGTTCGGCCGAACTGCGCGCCGGGTGGCGGCATAGCGTCCCACTATCGTGCAGGAAGTGCCGAGACCGCCCTTGCCTATCCACCGAGCACGCAGCCGACCACTTGTCTCACCGTGTCTGCCCCCGCGGGGCCTCCTTCTACAGCACCCAGATCGGCTCCACGGACGTGCGGCTGATCGGGCTCTTGGACGCGGAACTCAACGCGGATTGCCCGAAGGGTCTGCGCCGAGCCCTGCGCGACAACCGTGTGAACGTCGCGGATGTCCAGCAGGCGGTAACCGATCTGCAGGAGCGAATGGGTGCCTTGGACCGGGCCGTGTCGCACGACGTTCGCGAGGCCCTGGCCGGCCTTCATGACGTGAAGACAGCAACGAATGTCGTCTACCGCTGCATGGAAGAGGTTGTCGCGAGCTACGACGGCACGACGGACGTGGAGAAGATAGAGCGAGCCGACGTCAGCATCCGCGGCCTCCTGGAGTCCATTGCCCTGCTGAAGAGCCGCCTCGACTCGGCCTCGATCGCCGCCAACCCTGCCGCGGCCGCCTATGGCCAGCAGCGCAACACGCCCGTCTACCGGGTGTTCCACCGGATGGTGAAGCTGTTCGCGCCCCTGGCCCGCGACAAGGGGGTCAGGATCGCGATGTCGGGGGCGTCCTACAACGCCCCGCCAGCCTACGCTTCCTTCGAGACGGTCGCGCTCGTGCTCATCGACAATGCCGTGAAGTACGCCCTGCGGAACACGGACGTGGTCGTGCTGGTCCGAGACGAACATCCTGCGTCGGTGAGGGTGTGCATCACGTCTGTGGGCCCGCTGGTGCCGGAGGCCGAGACGGACAGGATCTTCGAGCGAGGTTACCGTGGCACCAGTGCCACGGGCTATGCCGCTAGCGGCTCAGGCATTGGCCTCCATACGGCGGCGGTGGTCGCTCGGGCTCACGGCTTTGACATCAGGTACGCTGCTAGAGCGCCCGCCACCGCGGAGGTCGGGGAGAATGCCTTCTTCTTCGTGATCGCCGCGCCAGGGAGCGGGGGAGCGGGCGCCACCACAACGGGCGGGGCGTCTTCCGTGCCGAGCTAGGCGCCTCACGCATCCCGGTGGGATCGGCCATGGTGGTCATGCCTGCGATCCTCGTGCTGTCGTACCTCGTGGGGTCGATCCCCTTCGGGTACGTCATCGTGCGGCTGACCAAGCACGTCGATGTGCGCGACTATGGCTCAAAGAGCGTAGGAGCGATCAACGTCTTCCGCGTCGGCGGGGCGGTGCTCGGCCTCACAACCATCCTGCTCGACGGCGCGAAGGGGCTCGTGATGGTGCTGCTGACCGCCAAGCTCGCGCCGGGGATGGACTGGGCCGTCGCCGGGGCGGGGTTCTTGGTCCTGATCGGTCACGCCTACTCCATCTGGATGCTGCTCAAGGAGGGGCGCTTCTCGGAAGGCAAGAGCATTGCTTCCGGGTTCTTCGTCATCGTCGCGTTTGCGGTGCTCGGGGCGGTGCCGTGGCAGGTGCCAGTGGGGTCGCTCGCGGTCTGGGGCCTGTACCTGCTGGCGCCGCGCCTCGTGGCCGGGAAGTGGTGGTCCGTCTCGCCGGCGACCATCGCCACGGTGCTGGCCACGCCGTTCTTCTTCTGGCTGGTCGATCCCCACCTCAAGCACCCCGCGTACCTGGCCTACTCCGTCGGGCTGATGGTCCTGGTCCTGGTGAGGCACAAGAACAACTTCCTGCGGCTGATCGCGGGAGAGGAGTCGAAGATCGGCCAGAAGCCGAAGGTCGAGGCGCCGCCGGTCGATCCTCAGGGCGGGAGTTGAGGGTGCGCTCATGATCGTCCGCCTGTCCGTTTCCACCAAATCCCGCGAGCAGCTCGTCGATGTGACCCAGGAGGTGGCCGCCGTCGTCCGCGACTCCGGTGTGACGGACGGCGTGGCCACCCTCTTCGTGCCGCACACCACCGCCGCCGTGACCATCAACGAGAACGCGGACCCGAGCGTCGCGGCCGACATCCTGAAGGGCCTGAGCGAACTCGTGCCGCGCTCGGCGCCCTACTACCGGCATAGCGAGGGGAACTCGGACTCACACCTCAAGGCCAGCCTGACTGGACCGTCGCTGCAAGTGCTGATCGAGGGCGGCCGGCTCGTCCTCGGGACGTGGCAGGGGATCTACTTCTGCGAGTTCGATGGCCCGCGCTCGCGGAAGCTGTTGGTGAAGGTGACGGCGGGCTGAACGGCAGGAGTCAGGAGACAGAATGACGGCAGCGTCACGACTCGACTGCCCGGCGGTCGCCGGCGCGGGTCTGGGTGTGGCGTGCTGTCGCAGACGCCATTCTGCCTCCTGACTCCTGCCGTCCTCACCACCCCAACAGCTTCACCAGCGCCTGGGTGCCCTCGTCCCCCAAGCCCCTCTCCGCTGCCTCGCCGAACAGCCGTGCGGTCAGCGCAGTGCCGTCCAGCAGGCCGCCGGTCGCCTCCATCGCCCCGAGGGCGATGCGCAGGTCCTTGGCCTGCAGGCGGATCATGAAGCCCGGCGCCCAATCGCCGGCGATCATCTTCGGGCCGAGGTTCGAGAGCATCCAGCTCCCGGCCGCGCCGCTCGACACCACCTGGTGCGCGGTACCCACGTCTAGGCCCATGCGCTTCGCGAACAGCAGCCCCTCGCTCACGGCGAGGATGTTGAGCGCGCAGATGACCTGGTTCACGGCCTTGACCCGCTGCCCGTTCCCATGCGGCCCGCAGTAGACGATGTTCTTCCCCATCGCCTCCAAGGCGGGCTTCACGCGCTCGAAGACCTCCTCCTTCCCGCCGCACATGATCGCGAGCGTCCCGGCGATCGCCCCCGCCTGTCCGCCGGACACGGGTGCGTCGAGCATGTCCACCCCCATCGCCTCCAGGCGGGCGGCGAACTCCTCGGTAGCCTGCGGGGAGATGGTGCTCATGTCGACGACCACCTGCCCCGGCCGCAGGTCCTCGGCAAGCCCGCTCTCGCCGAAGATGACCCGCTCCACATCCGGTGTGTCGCTCACACAGAGGAACATGACCTCGCCCGAGCGCGCGAGCTCGGGCAGCCCGGCCGCCACCTGGGCGCCCGCCGCACGCGAGGGCTCGCGCTTCGGAGCCGTCCGGTTCCAGACGGTGACCTCGTGCCCCGCCTTCAGCAGGTTCTGGCTCATCGGTGAGCCCATGATGCCCATGCCGGCGAATCCGAGCTTCATGTCAGGCTGCCTCCTGCGTCGCCGATCCGAGTGGGAAGGGAGAAAGGTCATTCCCGCTTCATCTGCCGCGCACCTTGCGGGAGAGAGGCTGGGGCGGCGGGTAGGGGGTGCGCGCCTGGTGGTCAGCGCAGTCATCCCGTCAGACTGGGGCTCGAGATGATCTCCGACACGCTCTCCCCTGCTCCCACCATGCGGCGCTTGAGGACCTCAGTCAGCTCCGCACGCACGCCGGCCAAGGAGGGATCGCGAACGAGGTTGCTCCGCTCGTGCGGGACGGCCTCGAGGTCATAGAGGTACTCCCCGACGTAGCGGTCGCTGTCGGGGTCGAGCCAGCCGCGCTTGTCGGGAGCAGTGACCGAGTACTTCCACCTTCGCGTACGAATCGCCCGCCCGACCTGGCTCTCGCTGATCTGGACGAACACCTCCTGCGGCCACCACGTCGTCCGCGCCTCCAGGAGTTGCTGGAGCGCGCGCCCCCTCATCGTCGCCGGCGGGGTGACGACGCCGGCGGAGAGCAGCGTCGGCGGCACGTCGATCAGGCTGACGAGCTCAGAGACGACCTGGCCGCCGGTGAACCCCGGCCCGCAGGCGACCATCGCTATGCGGATGCAGGCATCGTGGCACGACCGTTTGTACTCGCTGTTGCGAGTCCGGAAGTGGGAACCGTGGTCACTCGTGTAGAGGATCAGCGTGGTGTCCGCCATGCCGAGCTTCTCAAGCTCCGCCCGCACGCGGCCGAGGTTCCGGTCGAGGCTCCAGCAGCAGCCGAGGTAGTCGGGATAGTTCTCCCGCCAGTCACCCTCGGTGCCCACCAGGTCCCCGGGCGCCTCGAACTGCCCGAAGCGCTCCCTCGATCCCCCCGGCCCTTCGTACCGGTTGTGGTCGTTCTGATGGTGGGGCTCAATGTAGGAGACGAACAGGAACCAGGGCCGTCGCCCATCGCGCGTGCGGAGGTAGTCGAGCACGAAGTCGGTCACGCAGTCGACGCGGTAGCCGCCGAAGTCGACGCGCTCTCCGTGCGCGTCGTACATGTAGCCGTCGTAGCCATGGGAGGTGAACTCCAAGACATCCGAGGCCAGCCAGAAGTCCCGGTACCCGCCACGGCGCTCCGGCGGGACGGCGGCGGTGCGGTAGTTGTGCTCCTCGCCGGAGGACGCGAGGTGCCACTTGCCGATGTAGCCGACCTCGTAGCCGGCCTCCGAAAGCCGGTGCGCGATGGTCTTCTCACCGGTGGGCAGAGCGATGTCGTTCCGGAAGCAGCCGGTCTCCGTGGCGTACCTCCCGGTCTGCAGACACGCCCTGGCCGGCCCGCAGACAGGCTGGCATGTGAACGCGTACTCGAATCGCACGCCTTCGGCTGCCATCCGGTCGAGGTTGGGTGTGACCGGCAGCGGCTGACCGTAGCAGCCGCACGTGTCCCAGCGCTGCTGGTCGGTGAAGTAAACGAGGAGGTTGGGTTGTGACTGGCCCACCATCGGCTCACGCAGCCAGAGCTTCCCGGGGCCCGGAGTAGCCTTGCGCGGCACAGGCCCTGTTGTGAGGGGCGCTACCATGCGCGATATGACCATATCTGTTGACAGCAACAGCGCTATCATACTCTATGATCCCAAAGTATAATAAGTACAGCAGTGGATCACCCATCTGCACGCTCCAGCACGTCGAGGATCGGCCCCGCCGCAAAGAGCTTGCCGCGCCGTTGGTCGCCCACGCGGCGCAGCACCCCTGCGTCGACTAGCCGAAGCACGCTCCTCTGAGCGGTCATGTAGGTCACGCCCAGCCTGTCCTTGGCATCGGTAATGGTCAGGACGGGCACCTCGAAGAGGATGTCGATCAGCCGGCGCACCGATGGAGACCGGGTCTGCGCGAACCGTGCACGCCACTCTGCCTGCAGATCCTGAAGCCGCTTGGCGCGTCGGAGGGCGTCCTGGCACTGCTCGGCGACGCCCTGGAGGAAGAACCGGGTCCACGCATCCCAGGCGCCTCGGGTGCTTACAGCCGAGAGGAGGTCGTAGTACTCCCGGCGATGCCGTTCGAAGAATGCGCTCAGGTAGAGCAGGGGGAGGGGCAGAAGGCCCCAATGGACGAGCAGCAGTGAGATGGCCAAGCGGCCGATCCGTCCGTTGCCGTCCACGAACGGGTGGATCGCCTCGAACTGGTAGTGGACCAACGCCAGTCGCACCAGCGGCGGACACCGCTCATCCTGGTGAAGGTACTTCTCGAAGGCATCGAGCGCCTCGTGCATGTCCGGCACGGGCGGGGGGACGTAGGTGGCGGTCGCGATCGTCGAGCCGGGCGGCCCGATCCAGTTCTGGGTCTGCCGGAACTCGCCGGGTGCCCGCTGGGCGCCGCGGACGCCGGCCAGCAGGCGCTCGTGCAGCTCGCGGAGGAGGCGCAGGCTCACCGGGAACTCGGCCAGTCGTGCGACCCCGTACTCCAATGCATGCACGTAGTTGAGGACTTCCCGTGCGTCGGAGGCAGGCTCCGGGCGACCGGGTCGGCGCCGCGTCAACCTCCCCTCCCGCACCTCATACCTGTAGAGGTCGGCGAGGTCTGCCTCGGTTCCCTCGATCCGTGAGGACGCCACGGCCTCCCGTCGGATGAACGGTCGGACCAGGATGTGGGGGTTCGGCAGCGCCCGACCGAGGCCCGCGAGTTCGCCAAGGGCGCGGTCGGCGTCAGACAACGCGCGGATCAGGTCAAGGGTGAACTCGAGCTTCGGCGGCAGGGGGTTCGGCACGAAGGACCAGTAGGCTGCGTCCCCGCGGCCCGACTTGAGCAGCTTGCCGGACGGGCTATTGCCGAACACGTCAAGCTCCATGCGTTCGCACCCTCGGCCACGCCTGGTCGGCTATTCGCCGGTTGGCGGCCCCGTCCCTCGCCGCCTGGCGGACGATCTCTACGGCCTCCGTGTACGACAGATGGGATGCCGCGGGGACACGTCGAGGCCCTGCTGCGGCGTGACGCCCTTGGCTTCGCAGAAGGCGCGGTCCAGGATGTGGCGCCGGTTGCCGGCGCGAGCGCTGGTGACACGGGTCGCCCCAGGTCCACTAGCGCAAGTTTGAGAGTTTGGGCCAACGGATCCCCAGGAATGGGGGTTGGGATGGGCCGTTTTACATCACAATCCGGGTACGTCGCTGTTGGGGCCTGGGAGGTCGGGGCCCTGGAGCACGGT